>Ga0116227_10002650_pt1 | contig 40390 bp, 20 predicted proteins | sample S1TSphgellanicum_FD_89693 | JGI IMG/M metagenome (GOLD analysis project Ga0116227, IMG submission 89693) | Host-associated microbial communities from peat moss isolated from Minnesota, USA - S1T2_Fb - Sphagnum magellanicum MG | ecosystem: Host-associated > Plants > Peat moss > Unclassified...
GATCATTCCAAAAATTGTGCGCCCTGCCACTTGCCGAACTTGGATCCTACCATCATCACGTCGACTTGGATTCCTCCACTTGATTATCCATGTCAAGTATGTCAGAGGACGGACGATGTTGATCAGATGCTACTTTGTGACAACTGTAATGGTGGATACCATCTCTTTTGCCTCAAGCCGAAGCTCATTCAAGTTCCCGTCAGCAATTGGTACTGTTCATCATGTTCTCCTACAACACCTTGATTCCTACTCAGACCATGCCACGCTTTTCCCGGCTCAGGTCTGGGGGGGGATACATGAAAATTTCATCTCAGCCTCCCTTGTGCATTGTATATATATGTGTGTGCATGCATCTCTTTGATTAGTTTCTACCTTTAATTGGTTTTAGGCTGTTTGTTTAGTAGAGTTTCCTGCGGATTCACACCTTTATGACACTGTATGTCACGACACTACACGTCACGACATGTTCAAGGTTTGATATGAATTTGGAGCTCATTACCTATGTCATTGTGTGGCATGTTTTCTTTTAATTTTGGACCCAAACATTATACTAATGTACTCTCGGAGGACATGCAAAAGCTATTATTGTCTACATGACAGAAATGAAAGCATCTTTAAATGAATGGAACAACCAAGAAGAAAAAGGGGGAAAAAGGTATGGTGGAATTCCCGGAATCCAGCCATCAATCACAATAGAGGACTCGTATTTCAATGAAAATGTTTAGTATGTCCATTAAGCATGGTTGTAAAAAAGTTTTAATTGCAAAGCAACCATATTTACACCAAAGTCTTTATTAGTTGATACACCTAAGTGCAAAACATAAAAACAAGGAGGGTTAAGTATGCCATGGGAAAGATGTTTTTGGATATCGACATGCTCTAGTTCCCAACTATTAGATGGTATGAAGGCACAAAGTAAGTGCACCTTGTAGGATTGTACATAAACTATTAATTTTTTCAAATGTACATGTTGTTTCAAAATTTGTAATTGAAGAAGTTGGGAAATAGGGAGCTAAAGGGCATATGAAAATCCCATTAACAACAAGCTTTAGTGTAAAAAGTATAGACATAAGTAAATCATTAGGCAGATTTTTGTAGCATAATTGGAAGGTACCTTATTGTAGAATTTTTTTCCATCATGAAGGTGGGCATTTCAAAAAATGTAATGCGCATTTTTACAAGTGTTTTATTTTTCAAACACCTTCTTTTGTTTTTCTAATACCCAGTGAAAATCCATCGAAGGTCACAAGAATTATTTAAAAAAAAAAAAAATCCACCGAACATTTTATGTTTGATAAAACCTTCAACCAAGTGATTTATCCTACACTAGCTCTATGGAATAGACACAATATAGACGCATAAAATGTATAGGATCATGGAATAGGTACAATATACATGCAATATACAAGGTCTCATTGAAAATATGCATAATATACACCAAATATTCAAGTGATGTGAAATAAGCATAACACAAACAAAATATACATGGTATGTGGAATAGGCATAAATATACAGGCTTTTTGAAATAGGCTTGTGCATAAATGTGAGAAAAAACCTATGTGATTAATGTTATATTGTTAGAATGGGAGTCTTGAATTGTTCTGAGGAATTCTTTTCAACAAGCTTAGCACTTCAAATGTTATAATAATTCTCATGAACTTGTTCACATGCGAAGGTGTGAAGAAAAAAAATGTGGCCAATGAGATTCTTGGTGCCTTGAATTGTTTTCCAAAAGGATGATCATTGATTCACTACAAAAAGTACAAAGTTGAACAAACCCATCAACAAAATCCTCTAAACTACATTAAATCTCTTTCCCAATTATCATAAAAAAAGAATAATCATGTCCTGAATGTGTGATTCCTAATTCCTTGTTCATTATAAGGCATGATTTTTTTGGCTTGTTGCCTCATTTTAAGGGAATACAAATTGTAAATATTTGTTTCTCTTCATGTTTATTTCCAACAATTATTTCACATCTTAGATCTCTTACTTGTCTTTCAATTAATTTTGGATTTTTGAGCTTCAAAACATAGGAAAATGTCTTTCCTATATAACAATTTCACAAATGTGGAGTGTGGTTTCCATATGGCCTTGTTACCTATTTCATTCCTTGGGTAATACTTGTCAAATGGTATCATTACAAGGAAATGTGTTCAAGTTCATTTTATATTTTATTAAATTTGATTAAACTTTAATAATTTTGTCATCGTCAAAATGACCATTGCCGTAATGAAGAGGGAGCAATGGCTATGAACAAGTGAATTCATTAATATTTCAATTCATTAAGTTATTTTTTAAATTAGGCTAAAGATTTTAAAAGCCAGGTTAAACGCGTAGGAACCTAAATTAAGTTTGTTTTTTAGAAGACTAGGCTAAGCACCTAAGAGGCCAATCATCTAAGAACCTAGATTAGGTTACTTAAGTCAATTTAAGAACATAAACTTAGGCCATCCAGCCTAAGTTACAAAGATAGCTCATCAATTAAGGTGCAAATGTGAAGGTTTAAACCTTTCACCTCCCTTCCCTTCCATGTTAGGAACAAGTCTTCAACCATTAAACCATTATTTAAATAAATGAAATTATTTATCACCACATTATTATCCACATTATTGTCTTAACATATTTAAGTATCTAAATCCTAGGTATCTTTTTCACCTATGTTACCTTATCACCTTATGTTTCATACTTATGTAGCCTAGGATATTAATAGGCCACCCTAAGTTACTATTAGGCTAATGTAAATTGCTAAGGCTATTTATAAGCTACCATAAGTTAGGTTCTTAGGCTAGTCTAAATTATTCTTAAGTTAGTGTAGGGTATTTTTAGGTTAGTATAAACTATCCGAGGCTACGTATAAGCTACCATAGGTTAGGTTTTTAGGTTAATCTAAGTTATTATTAGGTTGATGTAAGTTATATGTAGGCTATATGTTGGTTATTTTTAAGGTACTATAGGTTAATCCTTGGTTATTCTTAAATTAATGTAGGCTACCTTAAGCTATTCTTAATTACCGTAGGTTAAGTTTGTAAGTTAATCCTAGTTATCTTTAAGTTATGTGTAAGTTACCATAAGTTAAATTTATAAATTAATCCTAAGTTATTCATAAGTTACTTTAGGTTAATGTAGGTTACCTTAGGCTATGTGTAGCATACCATAGGTTAAATTCATAGGCTAGTTTTAGGCTAATCCTAAGCTATCTTAAATTACCATAAGTTAGGTTTTTAAACTAATCTTAAACTATTCTTAAGTTACCATAAGCTAGGTTAAAAATTTATTCCTCAGTTATTTTTTAGTTATATTAGGTTATGTATAAAGTACCATAGGTTAATCCTAGGCTATTTTTAGGCTACTATGCATACATTATGAAAAATTGCATTTGTTGAAACCACATTACCCTACACTAAAACTCAAAAAATAATGCCTATACAACTATCCTTTGAATATTACAACTATTATGTAATTATCCTTTTATAAATATGGGAAATTAATAAATAAATTATCACATCAAAAAATTAGTTAATTGTATTATCAATGCAAGTGAGTTGAAAATGAATATTTTATATGGTAATTTATATGCACTGTACATACATCTGTAGTCAACCATATTTGATTTTTTAATGAATTTACTATAATTGCGACCTATTGTAAATGTGCCACTGGCACAATAACTATGTTGTAATTAATGTACAATGTATGTACATGTGATCATGCCACGTGTCCACATTTCTATCACTCATTATGAGATTCATTTGTAACTACTTTTCAACTATGTTGTGATTATTATGTAACAACTTGTAATTTAATAAGGACACAAATTCATACGTAATGTTTTATAAATAATTATTTTTTCATTAATTTGATCATTAAATATTAATTGTGCTTAATACACTTAATTATTATGACATTACTAATTCTAATAAATAATTAATTATCTAAATTCATTGACAAATAATTATTTGGATACATATAATTAGTTTAAGTGTGAAAAATAAAATTATCTATATATAATTTTATTAAAATTTTAATTCATGTGTACATATGGATATGTTTATTTATATTTTGATGTTTATTTATCCAAATTCATATTTAATATTTAATGTTTAATAATGATTTTTTCAATAATTTATTATTATTAAATATGAAATCATATTTCATTTACTTAATTATTATGAACTAATCACTTAAATTCAGTAATAAAATATTAATATGAATTATAAATTAGTTTGATTGAAATATATAGTTTGTTAATTAATCCAATTAATTAATAATTTTTTCAAACTTTTAGATAATAAATGATTGATTATATGGATTTAGATAATAAATTATCTGAAATCAAATAACTAATTATATGGACTAAATTAATTAATGTAAATCACTATTTCAGATAATTAAATATTAAATAATTAATTCACATATATAAATATCATATAATTACTAATTCAATTGTATGATTCACATAATGAAAAAAAAACACAAAGCATGTGGAAAATTCTTTTTGTTATAACAACTCAATTTATAATTTAAAAAAAACAAAAAAAATTAACCTATATGTTTTATCTTTGAATCCCATGTCACAAATTATATAAATAAGGTATTTTCTCTTATGTTTTCACATTAAAACAAACATGTCATTTTGAGATGAATTAAAAAAAACATAACCCTAAGAATAAAATAAAATAAAATATTTATATGACTATTTTTTAATTCACTGTGTCTTGTATTTTCTTACCTATTTGCCTATTCACATAAGTAAATAGGATTTATTAAATAGGTATGTAAGTTGTAAAACCTATCAACCTACCTACCTATGGTTATGTATCGACCTATTTAACTATTAAAATGGATTTTTTTTCTAGATTCAATTAATATGCCATGTGGCAATTTTTTTAATATAACACATGTCATAATCGCATACTAAAGTAATCATAAATAAATGATGAAAATCAAACTCCACAAAGAAAATAATTTTTAAATCCAAAATTTTCATAATACCATGTGTAAAATTTTAATGGATGGATGAAAATTAATAACGTCATGCTAATGTTATGGTTATAGTTGTAGTGGAGTTGCATAGTATTTGAAAAAGAGTTGTTTCACCAAAGTTGCAATTGAATTGCAATGAATTGCACCATATATATAGTGAGTTGTAACTTTTGTAACTCATGCAACTTGTTTGGTATCACTTAGAGTACAGAAATATGATGAGATATATGTAATCATTACAATTCAAAAACTAAGTTGCAAAGCTAGTTGCAAAACACATTTTTTTTTCATAATGATAGGTTATTCGAAGTTATTCCACCTTACATTATTTTAAATTATTTTACCCTAAGTTACTTTTGGCTATTGTAGGCCATTTTACCTTAACTTATTTTAGACGATTTTACTCTAAATTATTTTAAATTATACTTTACATTATTCCAAACTATTCCACCTTAGATTGTTTTTGGTTTTTTTTATTATCCCACTTTATATTATTCATGGTTATTCAACATTATTCCACCATAATTTATTTAAAATTATTTTAGGCTATTTCATTCTAAGTTATTTTAAATTATTCCACCTTATGTTATTTTCAAATATTTTAGGCTATTCCATTTTAAGTGATTTTAACTATTTTACCCTAGGTTATTTTATGTTATTTTTGGATATTCCATCTTTGGTTATTTAAAATTATTTTAAACTAAATTATTTTCAGTTATTCCACTTGAAGTTATTTTACCTAAAGTTATTTTTGGTTATTTTAATTTATTTCACCTTAAATTATTTTACCTTTGGTTGTTTTACCTTATGTTATTCTTGTAATTTTGAAATTATTCCACCTTAGGTTATTTTATATTATTTCACCATATTTTATTTAAAAATATTTTATGATAGTCCACCTTGGTTTATTTTTTACTAATCCACCTTAAACTATTATAGATGATTTCACCCTATATGTTATTTTAGGCTAAAGTTAAATAACCCAAAATAGTTTAAACTATTTAAAAGTAAAATAATGTAAAATAGGATAGAATAAAATGGCTTTAAATAAATTTGAATAGTGCAAAATAACATAGTTTTCAATAGTTTTTAAAAAGTTAGGGTACAATACCATGCAATAACCTATGATAAAATAACTTAAAATATTTTACAATAACCTAGGGTAACCTAAAATAACTTAGGGAATTTATAATAATCTAGGGTATAACTTGAAAGAGCCTAAAGTGTAATAGTTTAAAATATAATAATTTAAAATAACCTAAAATACATTAACATAAGATATTTAAAACAATAACATCAAACGAAATTGATTTATGTAGTGAATTAATTTAATTAATAATGAAAAATGATGACTACAGAATGACCCTATATTGATATAACTTTAATCAAGGTGAATTGATTATGATGAAATGGACCTATTTCATTTTAAAAGTCTTATAATGATTTAGGCTAGTGAATTACACCCCACTTTTGTACTAATGAAAAAATCTTTGTTGGCTATTGCTTTTATAATGAAATGCAAACCCTCACATTCATCAATTTTCAAGAGAAATGAGGAACAAGAGGTTTAAGATAATACTAAAACAAATTCACAAGCAAAAGTTCAAAATGAAATCAATTTACACAAAACAAGGAAAATGATGCTTAATGCAAATTAGAGCCAAAATGGAACACAAATGAACCATGAGCAACACATATCACAAAACACACTATGATTCAAACTTGAGAATTTAACATTTTCCTCCCTATAGGATGAAGTAGATACAACTGATGTTTGACATTAATTAATTCTCAAAATGTCTTATTGGAAAAAAGGTTTATATTGTCAAAATTTAAAGAAACTGAACTCAAGACCCTTCCACATATGAGGGACAATCCAAACCATAATTGAAGTACCTCCATAACATCATTAGTAAATAAATAACTTATTGTACTTATGAAATGTTGTTGAAATTTATGAAATATTCAAGTTTGGGTTGGTGTACCCCATTTTTTCCCAATTTTTTTTTTTTCAACAAACATATATTGATTATTAGTCATGGCTATGATATTATGTGATTGGGGGCGAGGGTTACATCATAGTGATGAGAGGTCTCCCAATCCATTCCCATTTTCACACCTTAACCTTGATCACGAGCCCAAGCTTGGGGTTGCAACTAAAATCCCACATTTGAAAATTATTTTTTAATTTTTTTCCTCAAACCATAGGTGATGTAACATCATTAAAATGCATAAAATTACATTGATATATACACAATTTAATCTTGGGTCAATGCAAATTATAGCAAACCAAAATTGGGCAAGAAGATACATCCTTTCAAAACTCCACTTTACCTAGATTTTGGGGTGACAAAACAACAAACAAGTTATTTTTCATAAGGCCTTGATTGATTTTTCCATCTTATATATTAAAGTTACAGTGTCTGTCTGTCTGTCTGTCCGGGCAGTTTCCAGGCACTGTCCGGACCTTTGTTTTTTTATTTTTGTTTTTGTTTTTTGTTTTGTTTTGTTTTGTTTTTTTTGATGGGTTTTGTTTTCTGTGACAGTTATTACTCGACGGGTGCATTATGCACCAGGTTCACACTAGTATTAATTACAACATAAAGGTTTTGTTTTTGTACATGATTGCACAATCACAACATAATTTATTCTTTTCGCAATGTTTTATGGACTTCCAAAAAAATCTTGTTTTACATTACTAATACAATCCATACAAAATTTATTACAATTGAAACATAACTTAAGATCTTTTAAACTTGATTTATTGACATATTGTCTATAAACTAAATTCAAGTCCCTTTAACAAGCACAATATAAATCATTAAACCATTTTGATGTCAATACAAAAAATTGTTCCAAGAATTATGATCCTTGATTTCAACTTCAAAAGTTCATATCTTTTATAGTTTTATGAATTATCCATGAAAAACATCTACATAGCATACGTATTCAAGTTGATAACCTAACTATAGGTCCATGTGGACAAATTTTAACATGTATTATAAAATATATAAATAGGGTAGTGTCACCCACATCATGAATTTGATGTTACATTCCTTTTGGTCTAGTGTAACTTGCACTCACTCACTTCAAAGGACTCAAATATGTTTTCACCTTCAATAGTCAATGATACATTAAGGCCTTTGTATTGGATAATATATGTTGCTTCACTTTGTATATGTCAGAAATCATGTGATACATCTGTGTGACAAAGTGTTGTTATTTTGTGACTCATGTGTAGTTGTGAATTGTGTCCATGGTGATTGATTTGTCTCCTGAAGCTTTCAAGTTGGACAGAACAAACTATTAGACTTGGAAAGCAAAGATGAAGGAAGGCGGCACCACTTCTCATGAAAGAAGGCACTTGGAGGCATGTTGACCCACAAGGGGGAACTCTCTAGTAGTAGCAGATGAACCTCCGAACAATGTAGCCAAAAGGGTAAAAGGGTCTTCATTCACTATTCATGTTAGTGAAAGAAAATGTGTTTCTCAAACATTTTTGAGTGCGCAGACCCCATTGAGGCATGGACTTTGTGGCCGCCCTCCTACTCATAGAATATTAAAGTTGGAAGATTAATGTTTAGGACAAGCTTAGTTCATTGCATTTGCATGAAAGAGCCTTTGTGACAGAGTTTATTCACTAGATTTAAAAGATTCAGGTAGAGCTAAAAGGTGTAGGTGCTCCTGTACTGGATGCTGACTTGGTAGAACAAATAGAAAGTATGCTTCTCCCAAGCTATGACTATGTATATCAAATTATCTTGAATCTCAATGCCATGCCATTGTTCAATGATATGATGGTCAGCCATTTCTCTTCATGAAAGTCCATAGACCATGAGGATATCCAAATGGAAGGGACAACATTATTGATGTTGTCAAGTGTCTTAAAATTGTCATGCATTTCATCAACAATAACTTGAAGTTTGTTGCCATCGACGTTCCACAAAAATATCACATGATTCCAAATCTTCTCAAGTGCAAAAGTGTATAATAGCATTCTTACTTTCTATTCTTTCAAAACGTTCTCCAAAATCCTAGAGCCAAAAAATCATTGAAATGTGTTACCTATTTGATTGATTGGTCTCAATGTGTTTACATCCAAAGGCATATCAATTCAGTCTTAGACAAAGGAATGTCCTCCAATTAGAAGTGTAGGGTTCCCACATGATATCACCCACATTACTAGGTGGCCAATTCATTGGTCTTTGTGGTTGATAACTCCTAGGGCCCCTTGGCTTTAAGGAAGAATGTAAACATTGCAAGTCAACTTGGATCAATTATTGGCTTCAACCTAGACCATAGATAGCTCCCAAGCAAGGCTTTGATTTGTGTTATCATTTTAGGGGATTAGCCTATAACTTAAAAGATCAAAAGGAAGAAGAGATAATTTGGTTGATTGTGGGTAGATTCATTGATTCATGAAAGATGCACTTTTGTCTAGGAATAAAATTTGTTACAATTTTTTTTAAGCATCATATTCCAATCACATAAGGTGTAAGAGGACAACCTAGTCTGATGCCCCTATCAATTGGAAAAGCCTTGCAAGGGTTGCTCTTGTGACAAGTTGAAGGGGATGGATTCTTCAGAAAAGTTTCGCTGAAGATGAACCAAATGGCAATGAACAAGACTTGCATAAAATATTGTGGAAAGATCGAATACACTCTATAAGATGCTTCTTGAATCTCTACGTTTAAAGAAAAAGAATCTTGATCAGTCTTTCTTTTTGCTGGGTTGCTTGAAATTTTAAGTGGATTAGTTTATTCTAATCCAATCCACACCACCACCACCACCACCATCAGGAGCTGATGCAGTTGGTGCGAAGCTCACAGTGCCATGACAACAAGCATTGATTTGATTTTGAAATGAAATATAACACTGTCAACAGCTGTTGACCACAGATGGCTGATTCAGCAGTCAAGAATTTTCGCAACTTGAAATGACAAAGGACTTTGAAGAAGTGGCTTGTACCATTGGCAAAAGAATGGACAGGTTTACTTATTCATGTGCCAAAGCGGTATACAGAACTTCTCACTTTCCACTAGAATCTAGCGAATCCTATTTGCAATTGGCCTTTCTTCTTCAACAAAATCTGAAAGGTCTTGATGGAAACCCCATGCTACAGAGGTGATTTCTTGTGCAGGATGTGCATCCCTGAAATCTTTTGCCATTTCCTCAGCCTCTCCATATACCCTCTGTGCATCAACCCCCACAACAGACAGATCTTGAGATTAAAAACTGGAAACTCAAAACATTCACATCATTATCCCTTACCTTTCTTGTGAACAAACATAGGTTCGTGATAGTGGTGCACAGGAATGAATGGAGGGGAGCTCACTGCAACAAGGTGGTGGTCCTCCTGATTCCATTAGTAACTCAACAAAAAGTGAGGGAGAAATTTTTCACTTCTTTGTCAGTAAGCATAAGCCCATCTTCACTCTCCAAGTCAGCAGTGCTGCATGAAAATGAAACATGCATGCATGCAGTATCATCTTCTGCATTTCTTCATTTCTTCAGGGAAAATGAAACAAAAAGCCATCCCTGCTGCACCCAGCAGTCTCAATCGCTACTTTGTGCATAACCTATCCTCAGAGCAGCATTTGGAAATACACAATGGAAAAATTGCAGGGTGCATTTGATGTGCATCATTCCCTGAGTAGCAATCTTGCAATTTGCTGAGCAGTACATCCAGTCTGCTGGCAGTTTGCTCAACCAGAAACAATTGCATGGTTGGTTCACACTGCATCTCAATAGTCATGTAGATCCAGACTTGTGGATGGAATGGTTCACAACATTCAAACTGCCTAGAATGAAGGATAAAAATCTTACGCAAACTTGTTTTCCACCAATAATGAGATTGCATAAATTCTCATCAAAAGCAGCGATGGATACGCACATGCATCTTCCCACCTAGAGAGAACCCAGAAGGACATTTGTGAACACCAGGAGTACACAGTAGATGCCCAAGGACCCTAGTCGTCTACGAGAATTTTTTTTTATCATGTTGCAATGTATGGTTCAATGTGAGTGTGATAAGCACAGTTAGAGAGTGATCTGCTTACAGAGTCCTTCGAGGAACGTAAGGAAGCTTGTGAGGACTGCTTGAAACGATGATACACTGGTAAGAAGGCTTGTTACACCCTGTGAAGAAGATCACATATTCTGTTGTCAATGTAGGAAAACCCTCTTTGTGTTCTTGTAATCTGGATTCTTTGGGTTCTTTCCATTTCTGGCATCTCCTCAGCAGCAGCAGCAGCATCTTCCGATCAGAACCTGTAGCTAGGTTACCCTCCTCTTCCGCCACATGATGAGGAATAATGTGGAATGCATCATCTGAAGGTTCTGTTAATCGATGCTGATGCTGCGTTCGTTGTTGCTATCTTCAACTGGTGGAGAGATTGTCTGCGACGATGATGACGATGATTATGATACGTCGAGCTTGAAAGACATTTGCAGATGTACTAACAATCTTAGGGCTCTTGCACCACTCTCAGTGCCAATTATATCCAGGTTGTTGCTTCTTACATTGGAGATCTGTGCAAGCGAAGAATTTCATTGTTAGGTCTAAAGCAAGCATTCCCTTTGACAACACCATCTTTCTTCCCGCAACAGACAATTCTATTTGCTCCTTTTATGCGTGCTCCCATTTTCTAGATGTTGTTTGTACCTACTGCTGAAAAGCTTGCACCACAGGTATCGTCTTCTTCAGCATGAAGCTTGAAATAAGCTTTTGCAATGTGTGTTTTGTCTACACTCAAACCTCTGAGCCAGCAGAAGAAGAAGAAGAAGAAGAAGGTGAAGAACTCCAGACCACAATTTTGGGGCCAGTAGCAACCAACCCTAAGTCTCCTAGTCTTCCATTGTCGTTGTCGTTGTCGTTGTTCACAGAGTCGCTGAATCTGTCCCTCTTGAAAGCTTTTGCTTCACGAGTTACATCAGAGATGTTGGCAGATTCCAGGAATTGTGGGCAATGAGGTTAGTCCTCCTCCTTTGCATGACAACCTCCTTTGTTGCCTACCCCTTTTCATTCTTTTTGTTTACAGAGAGTTTGCTGCTGCTCCCTCTTAAGAGCTTTGCTTCAAAAGAGATTTAGAGATGTCATTTATTGATGGCAAATGCTGTTAGGATTGTTGTCCAGAACTTTTGACTTTTCTATCTCAAAGTTTCCAAAATTGCCAGTACTCACTCATCCAGCTCAATCAATTGGGTCTGTGCTCCCGGGAGGAAAAAAAATATGGGTTGTCAAGACTGTGATATGGTTGATGCAGGAATTCCTCTTCCCTAGTTTTTCACTCACAAGAAAGAGAGCTAGCTAGCATGGTGGAGCAAGTGCAGGGCTATGGATGGTTTCCTGAAACTTTTAGCAATGTGTGGGTTGAATCTTACATCTGTGTGAAGAAACATGTCAAATTGTTGTTAAAGACTCAGGGAACGTTCTTAAACAGGCACATGAAGATTTTGAACATTGGGTTTGATGACAAGAATATCCATGCTAACACAAATTCTTTAATGCTATTTTAACAGGACTTGTTGCTCTGAGTGCGGGAGTGACCTAGAATTGATTTTTCACTTCAATGCTTTTGAGTCTCATTTTGCTATGTCCAATTTGAACAACATTGAAATGGGTGGGTTGAGGCAGAGTTGAAAGATGCAGTAGTTATTACAAGCCATCGGTTTTCTTCTGAAAGCAAAGAATGCAAAGGACTGGGAAACTGGATCCTAGGGTCAAATTTGTCAAGGACATGCACAAATGACCTCAAAGATCTCAAGTCCTGAGTAACATTATCTATGTCGTCAATAAGCCATTCTATCCAAATACTTTCAGAGCTCTTAAATACATTCCTTGCAGATTAGATACTTAAAACCAGCATCTGCATTAGAATGTGATACCAGCATGGTAAGGCTTGTTGAATTTTCCTTTCTCTCTCTCTCTCTCTCTCTCTAGTCATGGATTCTCATCATTATATTTCTAGTGTTGGAGAGGTAGCTGTTCCATAACAAAGAACTGAACTTGATGTTCAACTGCAGGTCTCCAAATGGGATTGAGTGTGATCACAGACTGGAGGCTAAGTTTCCTCAAGAAGGCTAAGTTCTCAACCTTCCTAAGGTTTCCAACAAAACCACAACCTGTTAATGCTGAATGTTTTGATTGATGGTTCTGGTTGAAAAACCAAATTCCACATCCTTTCTCCAAAGCTAACATGAAGGACAATAGATCAGCTTTACAGTCACCCAAATGCTTGACTAATGCATTCTATGATATGTAGGAGATTTCAACCTTGGATCTGGGTTTGATGTGCAAGACAAAATTTGGTTCAGTTTTGGAGGAGCTAGTACCACAGGTAGCATTGCCAGAAAGCAAAGTCTCTTCTGGTGCCTCCAGTCAACTCAGTGCAAACTGTGGATGCAAGAGCAGACTCAGTGATCAACCAAAATGAAAAGTTGCCAGAGAATTTTTATAACAAGTCCTTGGGTGAGGATGCACTCCTCATAGCATTGAAGTAGGTATTTGTTCATGGATCAAAAAGCAAAAATTGTTACTTGTTATGAACCTATTGGCTCACCACAAGTTTGCCAAAAGTATCAGTGGTGAACATTTTCAAGATAGAAGTTCTCAGAGTGAAACGCAAAAACCCAAGGCATGTTTCCTAGCTCGAGGGTTTCCTTGTTCCTCGAGATTGAACAAAATGGGCAAAAGCTCTGAGATAACTAGGATGAGTTAAGCATAAAATTAAGATAGACAATCTTTGGATGCTTTATAAAGTCAGTGAAATAGACTGGTTCAGCTACATGCACTGAGAGATGCATATTTCCAGACACGTTGTGTGCAGTTCTTTGAAATACGAACTTCCTCAATTCTTTTAATTGAATTGAGAAAATTTCAGGCATCATGATACAAACCCCTCAGGTTTCAAGTTTCTGTTGCATTTCTGTAAGTAATTGAATCCACCACTATGCTGGTTAACACTCAAGAGACTGCTGATAAACAAAGAGTCAATCATATCCTCATTCAAGCTATTTTGGTTACATTCTAGAACCTATTGTCTAAATATGGCTATTTCAATTTTTCTTCTTCATAATGTGGCAACTTTGGGCCTTTTTCTTCTTTTCCCACAAAAAGCCTTTGTATCTGTTGCACTGGCTTTTTTGGGGTTGCCAGGATGGGAAAATTCACCAAAAACAAAAACATTGAAGCATGCAATATTTGCAACCTGAACTGCTTAGGTACTACTGCAAACAAGAGACACAGTCATGGTAAACAGAAACAAGGGTGAAAACAGATCACAGTCCATCTTTGAATGAACATTGTTGTTTAAAGCTAAAAACCTAAGCAGTTTTATTTATTGTAGTTGTAGTTGCCTACACCAAAGAACCCAATTTGTTTGATGTTGCAGTAGACACTCTAGACTTAAAGCAAGCAGACAGTTGGATAGTCGATAGTGGTGCTACCAAGCATGTTATTGGCAATTGTGAGTTGTTTAACACCTTAGATCAGGCAAGTGGATCTAACACCATAGAAGCCATTCAAGGCCGAATTTTACCTATAGAGGGGATAAGGATTGTTAGCCTCTTTGCCACTAACAAAATAAAGATGAACAATGTCTACTACATACTTGGACTCATGAGCAATTTCATGTCCATTGGATGCATGGTTGACAAAGGATTTATTTTCATCTTTGATAAACACCAATGCTTGGTGTATAATGGACCTGATCAAGTTATAGAAGAAAGAATATGAGATCAGTACACTGGGTTTGTATCAGGATATTATTAGCAATCCTGCATTTCCCATTTGTGTGGTACAATCTATTAAGGTTAATTGTTTGTGGTGTCGATGAGTGGGTAATCTCAACCAACATAGCCCAACATCCATGGGTTCAAAAGGAGTCATCATTGCAGTTCCATTCATTTCAAGGTTTCTAGAAGTTCGCAACAGTTGTCATGTAAGGAAGCAATGTTGACATTGAAGTCTGCAGCTTGAAGAGTTAAACAACTTCTTATGCTTATCCATTTTGAACTTTGCGAAATGATTCAGCCACAATCCTTAATCAGGTCACAGTGTGTCACATTTGTTGACAATTTATTGCAGTTTACGTGGACTTTGGATGATGTGTTATAAGTGTCACTTTGTGAATCACTATAATTTGCACTCATCCCCTAATTCACTAGCACCAATCCTATGTCATTCTTCTTGCATCTTAGTTCTCAACACATATTTCCAAGATTATGTCACCATGGTTGAATTTTCTGATGAGGTTGTTGCTTATGTGTAGTCCATGGGTGAGCCCCACACCTATGCTCAAGCTACAACAGATCTTGCTTGGGCTTTTGCAACAAAGGAGCCAATGGATTCCATTTATATAAGTCGCCCCTATTTTGTTTAGGTTGACTGTGTGGTATAGTGTTTTCTGTGTTGGTATTAATAACATCCATTAGCTGGATGTGCTTTTGGTTTAGTGTTGAAGGCAATGAAATTTGATGAGTTTATAAATGTTTAACACATTTTAATAGATATTGAGACCATGAATTTTTGTAGGTGGATATAATGCAGTATGTATTGTGCTACATTTTAACATGTGTTTATATTTCTAAATTTGCAGAAACTTGTGTGACAGTAGTTTAGGGTCATAGTCCAAGGGAAAGTGGGATTCTAAGGGGTGCTTCCCATGTTGGTAGTTTGGGTTAATTTCGAAACGCCAGCAGTTGTTTAGGCATTAGTTCATTTTTTGCATTGCAAATTATAAAACTTGATATTAATATGTAAAAGGAAGTCTTCCCACTTACTCATGCTTTGTTCTTCATGCAATAGTGGAATGTACCCTAGCATGTGTTGTAGCAAAATGCAGAATGTAGGTTGATCATTTACTAGGTGTGAATACAAGGGTTGAAAGACCAGCATGTCTGCAATGGTGTCTTGGAGCAATCATTACAATTCAATTACAATTGTCATAAAACAATATTCTGTAACATGCATATCACTATAAGACTATGGCAATGGTATGGAGTTCGACAAAACAATATTTTATCAATAACTGAAAATTTAGATTAAAGAAAAACAACAATTTAAGTACACAAAGTGTTATGCAGCTTCAAATACAAATCCATACCCACATTTGATGTCTTGGATTTCCTTGGCTACATCTAAATGTGCATGTGCTTAGTTGTTCTGTCCTTTAGATGATTCTATTTTTGAAAATGGGGTTTTAGGATTCTTCTATGCCTTTTAAAAGTGTTATCACTGAGAGTAGATGGAAACAAAGGGTTTATGTTAGGGTGTTCAAAACCAATAATCCCTTTAGTTATCTTGTTTTATTGTTTGCATTTCAACACTTTCAGCCCTAAAAGTAAATGTAGTTGCAACGCGGGAATTTCAATGAATGTGGTTTTTATGTCATGAAATATTTGGTCAATGAAGTCCTTCATGTCAACTGTTTTGACATGGGCAATAGTGGTTGTCATCTCCAAGCTACTAATGTCTTCATTTTTATCTTCAATGTCATGTTTTTGATTAGGGAGGCCATTAGAAACCATTTGTCTAGTTGATGGAGGACCTTTGTTTACTCCATGGAATGTGCTCATATCCCTAACAATGGCAGAGTCTGGAATGTTAAGGTGTAGCATTTTGAATACCTTCATGACATGTTGGCATGTAATTCCTTGTTCTGCAAGTGGGCAATTGCATTTTGGCCACTCATATGATGGAGCGTGAATGGTCCATACTTTGGGTGTGTGGTTGATGGATGCAATAAATGCAATGTCCTCACCATCATGACATAATAAGACATTGGAATCAGAAATATCTCAAGCCCTTAGCATAAGTGAAACAACAATGCCTACCTTTTTTTGTTTTTCACATACCCAAAAAGCTTGCATTACACACCATACTAGTAGTGAGTAATAACATCTCCAACAAGATGGAAAATCAACCAATCCATTATATGTCCAATAAATTGTTCTTTGGAAGAAAAGAAAATTTGTTTCATGTTGCTATGGAATGATTCCACAACCACATTGGTGTCATGCCTTGCATGTGGAATGTTGCAATTGCCAACACACCACATTGTCACCTTGTGTGTCCAATGGTCTTTAAGGTATGCAATGAATTGAAATGCATTGGGGTAATTGGTTGGCATAACATATATTTGTAGTTGTGCCCACAAAATAGGATCATGATCCAATGGAAGCTCATGAATACATGATCTTCCCCGAAGTAGATAATACTTTTGTTCAATCTTTTGCACTTTGCAATTTTTTTTACAACATTTTTTGCCCATGCTTTGTGCACATGCCACAGACATTAAAAATCTTTGGCCCCTAGCCAAACATTGCTGCATGGGAAAACATCAATTATAGAAATTAGGATTTGCAATAGTCTAATAAAATGTCTATGAATGTCAATATGGCATGAAATATACCATGCTTTGATGAAAAATAATGCTCTGCAAAATAAACATAATTTGTGGCAAAATATGGTGTGCAAGAAAGTATCATCCACCACATTATTTTGTTTTGCAACAAAATATGCACTATAATACACAATTAATAAACATGGAATTATAATAGGTACATTTTAGGAAATCAAATTTCAACACATTGATTTCAACTTGAGCATTGTCAACAAGGATAACATTAGGCATCCAATTGTTTGGCATACATTTTGATAGTGCTTGAAGAACTAGGTCAAGGTCACTCTCAACTTTTTCCAATGACATGAATGCAATTGGTATCCCATTTTGCCATTCATCAAACACCATTAGGGTGTACAAAATGTACCACAAATAATATGGAGCCAACAATAGTTACAATGTTGTGAAACACATTAATTATGGGGCATTTCATACAATAGCAAGAGTGGTGTACCCTGCTTTGATTAGTGCCAAATGTTGCATCAAAAGATATTAAATTGCCTTGCCCAAACTTTTGCATAATTTCCAATTGTCATGGAGTTTAAATTCCCAATGTGAACAGAATGTCATCCTAGTTCATGAATTGATGTCCATAGGGGCATGTTGAAAATTTAAAAAACCAAATCAGGATTTTCTAAAACCCACATATTGACATTGATGGGGTCCCTGCAATGTTTTTGCCATAGTTCATTAGCTCACATTTTTGCATAGTTTCTCACATTGGATAGGAGAACAAAGGTGTTTTGGGTCCCAAGTTCATTTTTCAATGCCATCTTTCTAACACGAGTTTTGTGATGAATCATTACTTGAGTCGGGAATAGGCCTTGCTGTAGCAGCCCCATTAGAATTGGTCAAGAATCACTTCATTTCCCCAAGTAAAGGAAAAACAAATATGATCTCCAAGTTTGAAAAGTATAGAAGAGTTGATGTAAATCTCATTTTGAATAGGTACAAACTATTCAATGCTAACAAGTATACCAACTTGTAATGAAAATACAAAATTGTATTAACAAATTAAAGTTTATACATTAAAAATTTCAAAAAGTAAGTATAGAAAGTAAATATATGATGTTTATCATTTTCTGCCATCCTTTCTTTATATTTTAAGTTTGAACTTTGAAATGCCTCGTGCAAATCACTTAAACAATAACTGGTTGGTAAAACACTTTGTTCTACTCAACTAATAAAAATTAGTTGATAAAATTATAAAAAACAATCATAATTGTTGATAAAATTCCTTATTTTAATCAACTAATAAAAACTAGCCTGTAAAACTATTATAAACAATTAAAATTTTCAAAATTTGCAACTTGTTCTATTAACTACAAGTTTTGTCAAATATAGGTTTTGCAAACTACATGTTCTGGCAACTACAGGTTTTGCAGACTACCTATGCAACATGTGTCACCGGTTCAGTTACTACCAGTTGAAGTACCGATCCACAGAGAATTCCCATTAACACCCGCTTTACATTAGGAGTTAGGGCCAATGTTCAACCCAAATCTAGCATTCCTATTGGTGCAAAAGTTGAAACCAGCACCAAGGGCTTTACAGTAGGAGTCAAGGCTGAAATAGGAAAACAACTTTTCAATCTGCCCCAGGTACTAATAAATGCTGAACTTTATGGCCTTGTATTGGCCCCAAGGCTGAAAAAAAGGATACCATCAAATTTGGGAGCCCAATTTGCAACCCTTGGGGACCAATGTTCCAGCATTTAATAATATCCTGATGTCAATGTTCTAGCATTTATTAGTAACTTGGGGCCAATCAGCAACCCAAAAATGCTCAAAGTTGGCCCCAAGTTTTTTTTGGCCCTGACTCCTAGTGTAAAGCAGGCCCAAGTAATACACTATATATATATATAGTAAGTACAATGAGTTAATACCACAAGAGCATGCCCCAACAGCAGCCCTCTCTATAAGTATTTAGCACATCCAATGTGCAGTGTTTAGTTTCTCCCCCATCCCCAGGCAAAGTGAGAGACTATTTAACTCTCACCACCTGGGCCAGTCATTGTAGTTGGCCAATGAAAAACAATCATTTATTGCTGGGAAAGAGTCATTGATGGCTACTGGGGCTCTAGAAGGGCTCTTGAACATGTCAAGCAGTTTCACAGTGTTTTTCTCCAAATCTTCATCCAAAATGTAGTGTATAGGGCCATTTTACAAGTACTCTGGCCGTTGGCGATTGCTCTGAGTTAACCCTGTCTATATAGTTCCATCAAAGTAGGGTCAAATAGAAAATCAAGCAAAGTGTAGGCTGCTGCGTTTCGCCACTGCGCACTACCTAGGTCCCAAAGTGGCCATCTCTTGCTACAAAACAAAAGCGCTTGGAAGTTTGAACTGTAAAGAGGAAGAAGGAGGAGCAGAAGAGCAACCGCACAAGGAGGAGGAGGAGGAGGGCGACGACAACGAAGTCAGGAATTGGCGATCCTGTGCGGATCCATTCACTGGGGATTGAAGACGGACGGCCCGGTTGGGAAGCGGTGGAGATGGGAAAGATCCTAGTGTCTCGTTTGGTTGTATGGGCGCTGGCAGTCTTTTTAGGGTTGAGTGTGGCGGCATCGGAGGTCTTGGATTTCGACTCCTCTGCAACTGTGGTGCCAGCTTTCCTTTGGACTGATCAGAGGTAACGATGTCTTTTCTTCCATTTTTGTGGTTTGGGTGGTTGTTTTTGTTGGTTTTTTTTAGGTTTTTTAGTTTTTTGGTGGGGTTTCGAGTTTTGGTGAATCGATAACCCGGCCGGTGGGGAGAAAAGGGAAAAAAATAAAGACAAAAATTAGGGCTTGAATCTTCCTTCATATCTGTGTTTGATCTTCTTAAGATTTGGGGATCGTGGTTGGTTATGTTTCACAGCGTCAGTTAAGATTAGCTCTGGAATCACCTTTGAGGTGTGAGGAAACAGATTTCATTGGAAATCAGGGAGAAGATTGGGTTCTTTTCAAAGTGTGAGGAAGAACTACGCAGAGACGCTCCATGGAACTCTCTGTTTAAGCCCACATCTTTTTATTCTAATTTTTTTAGAACTCCTTCTGGCAGTCTATCTCAAATGGAGGTTCAGCTGAAAAGCAAGGGGATTTTTCTTGGGAAAATACTTTAGGGTTTGGGATGTGATTTGTTGAATGAGTTTTGATTCTGGAGAGTCAAATCTTTTTCCAAGGAAGTCAGTTGACCTCTCTGTCAAAGGATGTTGGATCTAGCTCAACTGAAGTAGTTTTTGCTGTTTCTTTTGAAAATGGTCACTCATGATCTCTTCACAGTCATAATCCCCCATTCATACAAGTTTCTCTGGAATTGAGAAATTTGGCAGTGTAGCTCAGTTGAAGAGGGTTTTGTTTGTTTCTTTTGAAATAGTCACCCACCCACCCACCTCCTTGCAGCCATTAATCCCATTGCATATGAGTTTATCTGTATCTCTTGTTGAGATACAGCAATATAGGAATTGGCAGCAAAGAGGTCACATCATGAACTGATTGAATTGCTCTGGTGCAAATGGATATTTGCATACCCCTTGTTTCTTTTCTCAGGCTTACATTGGAGTAATATACTGTTTCAAAGGTGTGTAGGGCATCCATTGATTTATGCACGTATGGTTTCTAAGTCTAGAGCTCTGAAGGGGTCATTTGTACTATGTTTACAGATGTTCGATTAAAGAAGGTCGGAGCATTGACTATCAGGTTCAATCACCAGAGAGCTTAGGCAATGCTCTTGTTGAAAAATTTGTTCGGCCTGCTATCGAGGTATGATGAGGGCAAAATACACACTTCTCCAAATTTCAGATACCTATTGTTTTCTTCAGCTACCAATGCACCTCATGAAGTGCTATGATGTTGCTATGGATCAGGGTAGAGTGCAACGGTGTAGGTCTTAGAAATGGATTGATCAGCTCAGAGTTCTGGTTTCCAGAAAGGTTATGGTGTGAGAGCAGCATGGGATGTTGAGAGAGAGAGAGAGAGAGCTCTGCACCAAACTAGGGCTCTATGGTGATATGGTTTAGGGTAACATCCTCTTTGTGCTCACACACTAACATGTCATTGTACATGCAGTCTTCTCATGGAAGCAATGAGGTACCCCCAGAGATGATCGTAGTGTTTATGGGGAACAAGGTATGTGGGAAAGACCAATGTTTGATGGAGTTTGGGTATATTCTTTGAAGTTTCTTTTATTGTGTTGATTGTTGCTTTTGCCCATGGGAATGTGTGACTTTATGGATTGTCCTCTATCTGTCCATATGAGTCTCAACAACATATAGAACTAATGCAGAGGTTTCCATGTGCAGCTGCGTGCTGTGGACATTTCTCGCACTGATGAATTAGCTTCTTCAGATTTACTTAAGACGCTTGAGGTATGTGTACATTTTGAAGCTTTGTCATGCTGGACTCTGGACAAACTGTGAGACATTGTCTCTGGACAGCAAGATCCATCAATGAGATTTCTCCTTCCGTCAATTATGCCATTGGTTGGGCTGATGAACTGTTACGCTCACAAAGTATAGGCTGGACTAGTGAGTATTTTCATATGTTAAGCTGTTGTAGTCCTAAAAGTTGGATAACTGAAAGACTGAGTTCTGCTGCAACTCTGCAAATTTTCATCCAGCTGTTGCATTGAAGCTTTTTACAGCATGTATTGAGACTGCCGACAGGTGGGGTTTTCATGTCCAACAAGGGGGATCTATTTTTGAAAGATGTTGGCTTGATTTCAATGGTAACATGGATTTCAATGTTGCAATGCAGAGGCTTGTTGCAGGTTCTAAGTACTCATTGTCAATTCCTTATGTCAGCATACGGGATGATCAAATTTCAACTGCAGAAACCTTGGTTTCTGTTTTACAAAGAGAACTTGGAAGTCTGTCAAGAATGGGAGAGGTGGCAATCTCAGGATCTTGCTCTGTTGGAAAGCAGAGGATCAAGAGGCTTGCAGGTGTTCCTGATCTGAAGGTATTAGACCATGCTTGCAGTTATTCCCTGTTTTCCTCCCTCCCTCCCTCTCTCATCATCAGCCCAAATTCCACATTGGGTCTACGACCAGTCACAATGCTACTGCAACACAATCCCAGTAGTGCAGTTCCTTCTGTTGCTGTTTCCCAACCACTCAGTTTCTGGTTTTCTTCTGTTTGTGCCTTAGGGTTGTGTTTTCTCTTTTTCATGGCTGATCTTGTGAAGTTATGCTGTCAGATCTGAAATTTCTATAGACTTTTTATCAGGTTCTCTCTCATTTCTTTTCAGGTTCATTAAATTATAAACCTGGAGAAATTCTGAGTGAAGATACAGTACACCCTCTTCCAGTTCTGCATGGCATTTATGGCTGTCTTTTCATAAATTTGTAAATGGAAGTTAATGGTTTTTCACATAATGTTGGAATCATGTGCACAGGAAACTGTACGATAATACTTTTGTATTTTTGTGCCATGATTGAATGGTGTTCACATCTTTACAAAGATTAAGGTTTTCATGAGTTGCACAGAGTATATTTTATGTGGACCCACTCACACTAAGTGTGGTACTGCTAGGCTTACTTGGAAACAAGGAAGGAAACTAGAGCACATGGAGAAACAGATGTCCTTATGGTTTGCTACACACCTTATCTGGACCGGACTGCTCCTGGCACCTCTGTTTCTGAAGGTGCAGTTGAGGCATACACAAGTCTTCCTTGTCCATCTTTGCAGTAGGAGGTTGATGCTAGTTAGAGCTGACACAATGATCTCCTCTCAGGAAAATCTTCTTGCTGACCAACTTCAATGAATTGAATTTTCAGCATCTCTTCTGGTTGGACTGACTTTACACTGTGTATAAATGGGTTTATTGCAGGGCGAGCTTTGAATGAAGTGATAACCAATTTGAGATCATCAGGAACACGCCATGTTGCCCTTTATACATCTGATCCCAAGGGAGAAACAGAGGGGCATTTGACAATCAGTGTCCGTCACCTCATTGACTCAGCTTCAGGCAACGAGACCACGGGTTGTGATGCAGTTTGCCGCAGTAGGGCAAGCATCCTTGAGGGTGTCTTTGTGGTAAGTAGAAGATTTTGTGAATTTTCAGCTCTGATTCTATCTATTCGCTTTTTCTGGTCTAACCTATAAAGGTAGCCTACAGTTACTCTCTACCATTGAGTTCCAATTTGGCAGATTTGTATGCTTTTGCAAGTCATTTATTGGATTCTAATGTTATTAATTAGTTCATGGTTTTTGGAATCTCTCTTGATACAAGCCATATAGATAATGACCACTCTAGACCACAGAGCCACTGCACCAACATGTATGTAACCATGATGATTTCCTCAACTTTGTCATCACATGCTGAATTCTGGGAGTGTGAATGTTACATTGGTCTCTAGACCGTCAGTCATCTGTGGTTTGACTCTAGAATCCAATGTATTAATGGTCTGTTGGGATTGCAGGCGATTGTTCTTATTACCATCTTGGTATCAGGCCTTTGCTGCATGATGGGTGTCAAAACACCCACCCGCTTTGAACTTCCAAAGGAGTCATAGGGGATCAAGGGAGAACAAGGATAATTCTGCAGACATACCAGGCTCTTTTGTTGACCTTTTCTATTGTTAAAAGTCAGTGCTCAAAAAGTTTCATGCACTGCATCATCTCTGATATACATTCGCATGAACCTGTTTCTTGGGTCTCCCATAACTCAATTTGTAACTTTATTTTTAGAGATTTCAAGAGAGATACTGGCTAAATGTCAAGAGCAGGCCTGGCAGGGTATGTCTGTGTGTGTGTTGGTTTTCTGTGGATTGGTGGAGGGAAAGTTGTTTGTATATTGGGCAAGCTTTTTTTGCCCATTACCAATGTTTAGGTCTTGAAGCAAAGCTCTCTGAGCTATAAAAGGGAGACAGTCTTCCTATTTTTTATGCTTAAAATTTGAGGGACATATTGAGCAGATGTTTGTCTCTTCATTTTGAACCAAGCTCTTCTTGGTAACCATTTATTGGATTAAGCTAGTTTACTCAAACTGCCCATAGCAAGGTGTGTGTATGTGTACACCAGCTGTTGAAACTAAAATGCCCTGAAAAGAACAAATTCAAAAAAAGATGTTTCACACACAGTTGGAGTTTCTGCAGTCCAACTCTTGACTCCACCAGCTGTTTTGAAATATGGAGGTGTGGAAGCCAAAGAAAAAATGGTGAGTTTATTCTACAACTCAAAGTTGTGCATTGGGATGTGAGCTTCGAGTTTCTGAATTCAACTCTTTACTCCACCAGCTGTTGGAAGGATGGGAGTTTGAGAACCAAAGAATAAGTGGTGCTGATTTGAATTCATTCTAAGACTCAAAATTGTGCATTGGGGCTGTTGTTGCCATAGCTTCCACTCCGGTTCCACATGAGTTGCAACAATGCATCATGTTACAAATGTGTTTAGGTCATAGTTATTTCCATTGGAAGGGAATTGCTATCATCTTTTGTGGGTGTTAGAAGACCCACACTACAATGCAAAAATGGGCACCACAAAAAGTGCATGCTTAATGGTAGTCTAGCTTTGCAAAATATTTGGAAGAGATTGACAATAGAAAAGATAAATTAAAACTTTGTAAGGTGTAATTCAAGTGGGGCAAAGTGGTGGAGGTTTGGGAGAACATGAGTGAAGTTGGAAGACATGGTGAAAGCACTAGGCAACAATGGAGTTGTGATTGTGGAGGGGGAGTGTGGAGAAGGAGGAGTTACAAATGTTGAAGGGGAGGGTGGCAAAAGAGTTATGAATCATGGAGGGGGGAAGGTGGCAAAGGAAAAGCTACAAACATGGCATTGTGTTCCAACAAAATGTGACAACAAACATGCACACTTACATTGGAGGTGTATAAAAAAGATTGGCAAAATGCATTAGTTGATGACACATTTTCAAGTTTGTCAAATGGTATTGGGATAAAAGAACTTTGTCAATTTTTTATTTTGTAATGGAATATAAATCTAAGACTTGTTCCCTAATTCTCATTAAAAGAAAAGAGGAAGAATTTTGAGATGAGACTAAGATGAACTTGGTAAATTCAACTCAAGATGAAATTAATTTGCACAAATTAAGAAAGACAACAATTAATGCACATTAGAACCAAAATGATGCACAAACAAATCATGGGCAATCCATATTCACTTGAAATGCACCATGACCTAATCTTATGAAAAGTCACCATTCTTTCTTTATAGTATATTTTGTAAATGATAATAAGAATTACATCAAAATGACATAAAATTTCATGATTCCCAAGTTTTGAAATTGTTAAGTTATGAATCTCCTTATTTTTTGTGAGCTCATATCCCACTTCGATGGCATGATGGATTTTTAATCACACACAATCACCTACCTTCCTTCAACACTCTTCATGCCTTCAACTAAGACTAAAAAATAAAGCAAATATATGCTGCTAAAATTCATACATGGAAAAGAATTTATATTTTTTAAATTTTGAATTTTTTTTCCAAACAATAAAATAAAATGTCACTTCACTATTCCATATTATCCTTTTTAGAATGGAATTTAGGAATTGAAAAATAAAACTTTAGTTCAATTAACTAGAAGTATGATAAAAAAAATATTAATAATATTAATTCATTTTGGGTTAAGGTAGTATAAACTTCATGTTACTTACAAAATATGTCTTACTCAGCCTCTTTAGATGATATTGCCCCCATGAACTATGGACAAGAATCAAACTCAATGTCGAGCACCTAAGGATTTTGGGTTATACAATGTTCTTGCATACACTTGATGAAAAGTGCAATTTTTTTGATAAAAAAGACCTTAAAATGCATTTGCATAGGTTATGATGATCTTTCAAGGATCAAAGGCTATATATTGTATGATCTAAATGACAAGAAGATTTTTGTAAGTTGTGGTGTTATATTCCAAGAGGAATCAATCAATTGTGGATGAACATCAAATCATATTGATCGCTTGCTTTCACCTCACAATAACAATGATGAGTTTTACATGGTCCAAAAAATGACCCTTCATTGCATAATGAAAATCAACCTCATAGCACACAATCTTTATCATTTTCACCTTCATCAATTGCATCAACCCTTGACAATGGTGGAAAAACAATACCCATCCAATACCATTCTCCAAATATAATCTCAAAATGGGTACCACCTCGCCAACAATACCTTCATTATGACTTTCAACTTGCCATTGTTCCCCATCAAAATTCTCAACTCAAAGTAACAAAAATACATAAGTAGTACAAAATATGATTACGAAATTTCATTTTATTAGCTCTTCTTCCATGGCTCAAATATGTCAACCTAATACAATAAAAGAAGCACTTGATAACGAATACTCAAATAGTTAACAAAGAGGAATGGAGTTTGAATATAACTTTTTAATACAAAAACATACATGGATTTTAATGGGTCTACCACCAAAAAGATAAATCATAAATATAAACTAGTTAGTTTGCCACAAGTACAAATTTGAGAGAAAAAGATTTTTAAGTAAATCAAGGCTTACCTAATAGCTTGCGGTTTTACTCAACAACTTAAGGTTTTTAATTATAAAATAATATTATTGTTAAATATTAAAATGACATCCTTAACAACATTATTGTTTTAAACAACAATACATGATTATCACATACATCAACTAGATGTAACAACTGTATTCTTTCATGGGGAACTATATTTAATAAATTACATTTATCAATCTAAATATTTAAATCAACTAGGCTAAGAATATTAAGTCATTAGACTTCTAAAATCCTTATATATGGTTGAAATGGACACCTAGGGTTCAACATGTACAATTTGACATTCACTTATTTCAAATTGGTTGTACCAAATGCATATGTGATACAAAACTTTACATAAAACTCAAAGATGAATGTTTTATCATTCTTGGGTTATACATAGAATTTCATTTCAAATGTCCTTGGATATTTGCTAGCAAATAAATTATCAATTTCCATTATGTTTGCCAAACATAGTTAGAATACATTTCAAGGATACATAATGTGCAATGTTATTGTTCCAAGTGAGAAATTATCATTGCAACAAAATATATATCATTGATATTCTTTCCATGTTTAATATGGTCAATTGTAAACTTGTTAATACCCACATTTGAAGTAGACATAAAATATTCCAAGACTATGATACCCCCAAACATCAAATGAAAAATAAGCTATGAAAATTTTGCTTTATTCCAATGCAATTGAAAGGTTACAATATTGAGTGATTTCCATACACTCAAACCTTGCATATTTTATAGATTAATTGACATAATTCATGACAAATTCTAGTCCTCAACATTAGGTAGGGGTAAAATGTGTCATGTGATATGTTCAAATACCAAACAACTAGTATAAAATAATTTGTTAACCTCAAATCTATTTCAAATCCATTGCAAGGATGGAACAATGTTGATTGAACTAATTATCTTAATTCTTGCGATTCCACAACTAGTTACTTTTACACTTGAGTCTAGGAAAACATCATGGAAAAATAATAACCAACCCAGTATCCTTATCCTTATGTTCAATAGATCAAAAATATTGTTGCATCCTCACTAAAAGGATTATTTACATTTGCCATTTATTTTTTAAACTAAGCTTACCACTTACCTTCCCAAGTACTTTATTTTGTGGTATTTCTAATCTTGTGTAGCCGTAGCCAAATAATCAAAATTACTTCATACATTCAAACATATTGAAGTTTTGGTACCATTTTTTATGGGCGAAAGTCAATCCACAAGAACTTATTTTACAATACACTCTAATGGAACAAATGTAGGTTAACATCCTTACCAAATCCTTACACAAACGATAGCATGTTCCGTATTGTGCCACTATGGGTATAATAGGCTTCAACAACAACTTGACCACTTGTTTGAAGGGGAGTAATGCAACAAGCAATCAACAAAGTTTTTTCTTTCATGGTCATGAATGTAATTGAAGGGTGAGTGATAGCAACTAGTAAATTAGTCACCTTACATTTAGTATGCACAGTCTACATTAAGGATACCGAAGGACATGACTTTCAATCTTGGATTAAACTACATATTCTATACAAATTATTTCCTTGTTCTTCCTTTTTTTGGATGATTGTATTACATGCAAATATATTTATAAAACAATATTTCATTTCTTATTTTTTCACACATGCATAAACTCCATATGCAAGCGTTTGCAAAGTTGTGGTGCACTTCTAAATGCTTGACAAGCCCATGACACCAAGATATCTTTTCTACATGAAATATAAACCACGATCAACAATGTTGTTCATACCCTACAAAAACTAGTGTTTTTCTCATTGTCTAGCAATTCAAAACAACTTCTCATTGTAAGCAACTATGGGCATGAAGGAGTTTTGATAAATCCTCTCATGCCCAAGTTGTCTTTCTCTCTCCAAGTTTGGTGACCTCCCAAGTAAGGATCGACCAAGTTTTGAAACCCTACAACCAATTTCTTCATCAATTTGATGCGATTGATCCTCCATCTTGTAACCCATGTACAAAAAAGCTCCTCAACTTCTGTATCCATCAAACCCATTTCAATCTAGGCTTTGTAGTGTTTGGATAAAAACAAGTTGAAAGAGAGAGAGAAATTGTTTTTGCAGTGGTTGCATTTCGTCACATTTTGCTGGCTATTGCAGGACCTCTTTGCTCAAGAAGCTTAGAAGTGAACATTGCAACAAAAGCTTGTATCACAAAATCATAAAACAATTGGAGGATTTTTTAGGTGCAAAATGGAGGTACTTCTATAGGGAGGGTATATTTCATTTCAAGGAGGGTTCTTAATTCTTACACTTAAGGTGCATTCACACCTAATGTTAAGTCGGTATTAAGTGAAAATCTAGGTGGCATCTTAGGTGACACCCAAAATGGGTGATTGTTTAATATTAAGTGAATGTTAACTTAACATAAAATCTTTATGGTAAATAGGGTTAGGTCCTAAATGACTAGCTTGGTGTTACGGGACTTAATACTAGAGTCCTTAACACCAAGTGTGAATGCACCTTCAGTAAAGTTCTTGCTTATTTACACGCTTGGTTCATAAAGGCATACACATTTATCTCAGCCACTGATTCTGTCTTGTTTGATCTGGTCCCTTGGCCTCTTTCCTTTACACTTACTCTCGAATAAGGGCATTACCCGAATTGCGTCCACACTTGGTAGTCCTACTATCGGGCTGTGCAGGCCCTTAATCTGGTAATGCCCTTATCTTAGGGCCTTAGCCTACATTGAGAAACCTAAACATGGGGTACATGCACATGAGATGAGTTTGAGTAATAGAGCTAAGTGCAACATGAACTCTTGATAGAAGTATAGGGAGAGGACGAGAGACCCAATGCATCTGACATGAAAGTTGAAACCCACATTTGTTGTGTAAGTATATGAAGCAATCTGAAGTGCATGCACTTGAAGGTAATGGGTATGTAAACTGAAGATCCACCTTCCCCTCCAAGCAAAGGGATGGATGACATTGCCTTGACCAAATTGGTTGTACCTTATCTTCTTGGGTTATCTATTGTATTGGGACCAAGAGAAATGGGAGAAAGGGAATAAACACACACACAAAAAGGGACTGAAGTGAGCCACTGAATATGCCTCTACTTGTGGTGCACAAAAAATGGGTGCTCAAAAAATGGACTAGATATGGTAGGTAAATCATCATCCTCTATTTGTGGTAAAACCAATGGAGATTTTTATAAGAGAGTTTGAGAAGAAATAAGTTAATTATTGCTTGTTGCTTTGGTAGATGGGGGGGATTTGAGTGTCCAACTAAAGTATTAAAAGAATTAATTAATTAATTAAAAGTCTCTTACTTTAAAAACACATTTGGGTAGGTGTTGGGTTGGAAATGTGAGTACACTTGCCTTATGTTTTACTCACTAAATGAATTATTGAAGAATATGATTTTCTGGGCTGCATTTGTTTTCTTATATAAATGGTAAGTCTCTTATGGTACAAGCAACATAAAGTATTGAAATATGCAGTTTGAGTAGAACAGAGCCTTTAGTTATTATTCCATTGCAATTATTTTTCTTTGATTTTTTAAAATTTTATTTTTTGGTTCAGAACTCAATCCAAGTGCACTCATATTTTTTGGACTTCTTTTCAAATTTTCATGACTTTTTATAGATCTGTAATAGGATAATGGATTACCCAATTCTATGCTAGTCCAGGTCCTACCTTAGATAGGATCAGTGATTTTTACCCACAAAATTTGTCACTTTTTTATTTTAAAAAGGGGGGAAACTTTTTGTTTTTCTAGTGTAAATTCGACTAATTTTGCTATTTTTAAAAAATCACCAAATGATCTACATCACAAATTTTGGGGGAAAAATAAAAGAGAAAAGAAAAAAACCTTGGTTAGGATGGTTGAAACTTGAGGCCCCTAAAGCTCTTTGTGTGAAGAAAAATCCAATTTTTAATTTTAAAAAATGGAAGAACCAAAATAAAGCTTGAGGAGAGGAAATGATTGGCCAAGACTCCCCAGCCCACCCTCCAAAAAACAAAATGCAAAAATCCCAGACGGAGGAGGTCCAGGGTTCGAATCCTCTCAGCAACAGCAGGAACTGGATTCGGTACACCGAATTGGCACCGCCACCGCCGCCGAATGCTCGCTCGGCTCGCTCGCTCTATCGCTTGCATGCGCAACAAAACGCAACGCAACGCAGAATTCTACAGCAAGAACAATAGATAGAGAGTTGGATCATCATACCCATTTCATCAGAGCTTTGCACTGATTTTTTGAAGCTCCGTCTATCAGCAGAAAAAAGTGCAAATGGAGGAGCAGCAGCAGCAGCAGTACTCTGGTCTGAAGGCCCAGACGCGTCTGGCTCGCATCTCCTCCCACATGTTATCATCTCCACAGGTGCAATTTCTTCTTCCTCTTTATCCAACCATGTCTGTCATTAGATTTGGGCCAATTTTGCGATGCTGGGATCTCGCGAAATTTTGCAAAATTCTGTTTACACACTTGTGTGTGGATTTTATTTGCGTATGGGAGTTCTGTGATGATGTGTCTCTCATCTATCTTTCTCATGATGATCTATCTTTCTACTTAGGGATTATGGCAGCGTGCATGCACGCTCACTTTTTTTTCTTGTTTTTTATGAAATGGCATTTCTTTCCATCCAGGGGCTGCAGATGGGAGGGGTGGAGAGAGAGCTTACAAGGGCACGAGGCGCAGCTCCAGGGTTTAAAGTGGCAGTTTTGGGGGCAGCAGGTGGCATTGGACAACCCTTAAGTTTGCTGCTCAAGATAAATCCCCTGGTGTCTACCCTGCATTTGTATGATGTTTTCAACACTCCTGGAGTCACTGCAGATCTGAGTCATACCAATACTTCTGCTGTGGTATGTGAATCATTTTTGTTTCCAGATGTTTTTTTCACAATCTGATGCAAATTGCTTCCTTGCACCAGCATATCCTTGGTCTCTCTTTGTTTTGATGAATTGGTGAATTTTGTTAATTGGCACATATGGTTTGTGGGGTAAAGGTGCGAGGTTATCTGGGAAAGGATCAGTTGGGACCTGCACTGGATGGGATGGATTTAGTCATAATTCCGGCTGGAGTCCCAAGGAAGCCAGGAATGACACGTGACGACTTGTTCAACATCAATGCTGGAATTGTGCGCACCTTGATTGAAGGCGTTGCAAAGCATTGTCCTCGGGCAATAATCAACATCATCAGCAACCCTGTGAATTCCACTGTGCCCATTGCTGCTGAGGTGCTGAAGATTGCAGGTGTATATGACCCCAGACGTCTCTTTGGCGTTACTACCCTGGATGTCATGCGAGCCAACACGTTTGTGGTAACCTCTGTCTGTCTGGCCCTAGACTTGGTTTCCTAAAGATTCTGTATCTGCACAATCTCCTTCTGACATGTGTGATACTGCACCAGTCACAAGTTTGTAACATGATCCATACATTTGTCAGCATCCAGCCCTTGACATTTTTGACTTGTTTCAGGGGTCTTACTGCTGCCTTTTTTTGTTGAATTTACTCATGTGGGTTGGGTGTTCATCACACATGGTTCACTTTGAATGTCTTTACATATTTCTTGGTCTGAACATCTGGACACATCATTCTGCAAATTTGTGAATTCGAGGGTTGTACAGGCAGAGGTGATCGGTGTGGATCCTAAGGAGGTAAATGTGCCAGTAGTAGGTGGACATGCTGGCATCACCATTCTTCCACTCTTGTCACAGGTCAGATCATCACATTGACATGTGTACTCAGTGTATTCCTGCTTGGCAATATATAGTCATATGGTTCATTGGTGCATTATTGATTGATTTACTGTGCATGTGTGCTGAATTGTATACTTGTGAAACCAGACCAGTCCTCCGTTCTCATTCAACAGTAAGGAGGTTGAGTACCTGACAAATCGTATTCAAAATGGGGGCACAGAGGTGGTTGAGGTAATTTCTCCCACCCTCTAGAGCATGTTTGAAATTTATGCTGGACTAGAGCTATTTTGTTTCTGTAAATTGACTTGGCTGTTGCATTGCCTGTGTGTAGGCAAAGGCAGGAACAGGCTCAGCCACTTTGTCAATGGTAAGTGCTCTTCATCTAGGAGGTTCATATAATATTTTGCTCAAAAGTTTTGGACAGCTTGTTACTAACGAATCTACACTCACCGTCTGGAGTTGGTGGAGTTTGTGGAGTCATGGCAGCTTGTTGCTGCTAATCATGATGAAGATCATGCTCTGACACTTTGTGGGTGATGATCACACAGTTATGACTGGACTCATTCTTGTCATGTTAGATTTTGGTCTTGCTGAAACTGACAGATTTTGAAACATTAGAGTGTCAAAGAACAGACTATTGAATACCTGCAGACTGTATAGTAATATCGACAATGCAGCTTATCCTTTTTTGTAGGAAGTTTGGAAGCTCTTATTCCCTCCTTTTGCTTCAATCAAGAACTGGACACCAATGCAATGAACATTTGTGATTGCAGGCATATGCTGCAGCAAAGTTTGGAGAGGCATGCCTTCGTGCGTTACAGGGAGAAACTGGCATTGTAGAGTGTGCTTATGTTGCATCAGAGGTTGGAAATCACATTGAAGTCTCTTCTTTAGTGTGGGAATGTTTTTCTGTTGTCTTATATCTTATTGTTTACTGATACATCAGGTTCATTTGAAGAATTTTCAGTTGTGTCAAGTCTTAAATTGCCTTCTGTAACAGTATGAGATTCTTGACAGGTGACAGAGTTTCCTTTCTTCGCTAGCAAGGTTCAGCTTGGGCGAACTGGAGCTGAGGAGATTTTTCCTCTTGGTCCACTGAACAGCTTTGAAAGGTGAGTCCTGTGTTCGGTCATGTATGTGTGCAAATTGGTGGCCTGTATTGTCTGCATGCATGCATGGCAGTTTAAAATGGGTGCAGCCTGAAAGATTTCTCATGTTGTTAAATCTTCTTTGCAGGGAGGCATTGGAAAAGATGAAAGCAGAGTTGCAAGGGAGCATCGAGAAAGGGTTTAATTTTGTACACAAGCCCAAATCCTCTTAAGACCATTGTGCCCATGTGCAAATGAAACTTGTGGATGTTGATGTCTTTTAGTTTTCCTCCAGGCTCCTTGAGCAATTCTTCTGCGAGATTGCAAAATGCCAACCCCTGTGCAAGATGCAATGGGTGGTAGGTATATGTCATCCTGTCAATTCTCATCTATTTATCTGGCAAGCAATCTGTGCATTGTGGAATGCAAAAGCCTCAAGACAAGTTTTCTCAGTTTGTAAGTAGACCACATCTGAAGAAACATTTGCTGATTCAAGTTGGGAATTGGTTCATGTCATTGCTGTGCTGCATGATTCCATAGGTATCTGTGCTCCTTGAGTCTTAGCACATGCTGATATGTGTAGGGTAAAACCCCAGGGTGCTCCCCCATCCTAGGCCCCTTATTTTTGGAATGTCCTGCACCCATTGCCTTCGCCCATCATAAAGCACAAGGTGAAGGTCACATGAACCTAAACAGAGGTAGATTATGAGGCACATGAGGGGGAGGGTTCTTACACCTACTCCCATAAGAGTGGAAGGGATCTTATGCCCATGTTATCTTATACCTATAAGTACGTGTGTGATCCCTCCCACTCTTAAGGAGTAGGCATAAGATCCCTGCTAGAAATTTTCTAGGAAGGGTATTCATGGATTTAAGGTGCCCACCAAGTACACTGAGAAATTTCTCCAAGTGCTTTATCATAGATGGTCAGTACCACAAATGTTGTTAAAGGTTCCTCAACATGGTTTCCTCTTTTCTCTAGTGTTGGGTTTACCTCTTTTTCACACTTGCTAATTGGTTGCTGTTATGGTGTCAGATCTGAAATATCTTCACCTTACTATTGTATCATTTCTCAAAACATTCAGGTGGACTCTCAATCAGAAGTATGAGGAAGTTCTCAATTATAGAGATAATTCCTTTTTGCAGTTTTTTTTTTGGGTGTATTTCCTCCCTTAATTTGGTTATGTTACTATTGATAACAAGAGACTTACTCATGCCCACATGATGGGTTGATGATGGAAAGTTTGCAACCTGTACTAGACTGGCTTGTCAACTGGTGTGATGCACAAATAATGCAGATCAGAAATCAAATTGCTCTATTTGTTTAGGATATCCATGATTTACAAGGTATCCAAATGCAGTTTTTTTTTTTAACTCCTTTTTCTGAAGGTTCCAAGTTCCAGCTCTTTAGATGAGCACTACTTCTATCCAATACTGAATAGTGAAAAATGATAATTATTTTCAAACAGTGAGAACTGTATTCATTTGTGAACTGATTCTTAAAGAAGTTAATGATGTAACGTCTTTTTTTTTCACTAGATTAAGTGTCAATGTGTTCAACACAAGATTAAATCCTCTGGGAAAAACAATTGAAAATGTTTTATGAAAGAAATATATTTTGACACAGGCCTAATACCTTACCTTTTGGTAAAGCTAGGAAAGGTATTAAATGATGATATATAATAGAATTTAGAAATTGGACGAAATAAGAGAGAGTTTTTAACTGAAAAATGATAATAATAACAGTTTTCACCACTCATGCAATATATATTATCACATGTTTAATATTGTTCAAGTGTTACTGTAACACAATTGTAGCTTTGAACTTACATGGCAAAGATACATTTTGTGGCATGTTGTTTTGATTACATAATGTTTAAGGGCATTGCAATGATGTACTTTCAATTGGCCAACATGGAAAATAATTTGCAATACATCAAAATTTGACATAACATGTAGTTATCATGAAAGGTTGTTGAATTTTAACGTAAGGCATTTATATTGCTAGATCCATTTCAGAGAACCTTGCCACTGAGCCTACTTGAGAAATTTGGAGGAAAAAAACCCATGTACATAGTGTGGTTTAAAAACAAATAGAAATTGCAAAGATCTTGAAATTGACACTTCAATTTGATGCCATTATGACACTTAAAAAGGATAAATATTATACCACCTTATTAATGCCACCTTGTAGCAAAATTAGCTTGATCATGTGGAACTTGCATAACTATTACAATGTAAACTCAACACAAGTGTCATGTTGCAGTAGATAGCTCGGTGTCCATATGCTTAGTGTATCAAAAGTTTTGCATTTATCCATTGATGGTCCATTGTCTTTAGACGACAAAAAAAAAGTTGTAGTGGGTGTCTTCTTCCTAGTCATAGTAGTCTTCTTAGCACCTTCTTCTTCTTTGTGATGGTATTGTTGATGCCTTCTTCTTCTTCATTGTGGTCTTAGTGATGGTCTTGATGGTGCCTTTGTTGATGCCCTCTTTCTCTTCATAATGGTTTTGCTTGTGGTCTTGCTAGCTTTTTCCTCATTGTGATGGTCCTATTGGTGCCCTCTTCCTCTTCACAATGGTTTTGCCTGCGCCTTTTGGGTGCTCTTTTGCTATTTGTGATGGTCTTATTAGTGGTATCAATGGTACCTTCTTCCTTTTTGCAATGGTCTTGTTGGTGGTCTTGCTAATGTTTTCTTCCATTTCACAATAGTCTTGTTGGTGGTCTTAATGATGCTTTCTTTTTTCGCAATGGTATTGTTGGTGGTCTTGTTGGTGCCTTCTTCTTCTTTGTAGTGGTTTTGATGGTGCCTTTGCTAATGTCCTCTTCCTCTTTGTGATGGTTTTTTGGTGCTTTTTTTTATGCCTTCTTCGTTTTTTTGGTGTCTTTCCTATTCTATTTGTCATATTCTTATTTTTTTCATCCCATTTTTCCTATTTTATTTGTCCTCTTTTCCTTATCTTCTTTTTCTTGTTCTTTTTATTCTTCATGTTCTTTTCATGATGTTGCCATCCTCCTCTTCACAACCATCACTTTTGTTGTTGATCCTCTTATTACCCCATCATCCCCCCTCCCCCTTGTTTCATTTGTATCACTTCACAAAATGATGCATGTTTGCTACAATGTGCCCTCATGCAATGAGCATCCTAGCCTTACTTGACTCCTAACCTCTTTTTGAAGTTCTATTATGACCCCAAGGTTAACACCCTTGTACCTTAACCCCTATGCTTCATAAACCTGTTTGGAAACTTTCGTGGAAACAATATTTAACTTCCTTAACAACCAATGTAAACCAAGTTGTAACAATGCAACTCTTGCATGTCTTTCAATTGCACATTTTGTTACCCATTCTTCCACAACCAAACAATCTACTACCTTGTTGGTTTTTTTTTCCTCCTTTCTCCTTTTACTTTGTTTTCCTAGTTTTTTCTATAGTTGCCTTAGCCATTGTTTTTTTCTGTAATATACTTAAGTATTATACAAAAATCACAACATATGACTACAAATAATCAATTAATGGTTATTTGCCTTTGGTTTATCTTACATGCAAATGAGGTAATGATAAAAGGTTGTGGAAGTTCATTGATTCTTACATTAAATTTGGAGAAATTTATTTTTCTTATGGTTGATCAGAACTAGTAGGGTCATATAAGTTTACCACATTGATTTCTTCTAGCCTTTTCTTTATCATTGTAGGGCTAAAAGGCATATCTACGTAGTGACATCAATTAGTTTATAGCATGTTGTTAGGTGGATCTTTTATCATTATGTGATGAATTAATGCACATGTATATGGAAGAATTTTATAATAGTTGACGCATCTTCACATTGATATTCTTGATCATATTGTTCATATGATGTGTAAATCATCTTCATCAACTTCATTGTTTTGTGTTGTTTGTAAATATTTGAAGGTTGAATCCTATTGTCTTTTGCTTTGCAGATATAAGGCCAAATATTTGCAACCTTACATACATACTTAATGTTTTTTTTTGTGAATGAATGGTCAAAGGCCTAGTCCACCCATTCAACTAATGTGATATTGTTTAATTCCATGCAGTTGTTTTTCACGATTACTACATTTGTAACTTTTTAAAATGTTGTTTTGAATGGCTTAAAACAAGAAACATCCAAGGGGTAAAGGGCATAAGACGTATGGGTGGGTAAAATGATCATGTCTAATCCAAGTTCTTGGGCTCGTTTTTTCGCTTTTAAGGTTACATGATTGTTATGCTCATTTATAATTAATAAGTGTTGATTGGGTTATAGACACTCCACTTATAACAAACCTTTTGAAAAAGGATATGAACTTTTTGAACAAATGGTGAAAGCACATTATTTTGGCTAAAACATGTTTTCACAACAATTGTTTTTCAAAATTGTGTGACTTTTTATTACCACCAAGCCAATATTAAAAGAGTTTTTCATAAATTATACTCAAAACAAGGTAGTTCAACTACCAAATAATGTAATTGTCAAAAGAAATTACAATTTTTTATTGATATTAAATGATTAAATAATACATTTGTGAAAAATAATACATGTTATAATATATTACAAATTGCAAATATATTTTTTAAATGATTCAAATAAATACAAAATTTGATGAAATATTTAGTCATATATTGAATATGAGTTGATTATACCATTTCAATTCCATATGAAAAGTTCCACTCATGTGATTTCACAAAAAAACATTTGGATGAGGTTTTTCATTCAAACAAGCATTATTATTATTATTTTTAATTGTTGATTTTTTACTTTCATTTGAAAGATAACAAGAATTATGCTAGAGGCCTTTGTATCAAAATCCATTTTACATGTTTATCAAAATGCTAGATGACATCAAAGAAAATTTTGCCCCCAAAATAATACAAAATGTACTAAAAAAAAGTACATTTTCTTGCTTAAGATGGTTCCCCTATAATGTGTTTTCACCCCAAGAAAGATGTCATTCAAGCTTTCTTTTGCATTACCATTCATGTTCCTAGTTGGCAAAATTTAACATAATCATCTTTCAATTTTTCACCTTTGAAAATGTAGAATCATGGCAAAGCCCCACCTATTACATTTACTACACAATTTTTAATTAACCATTCTTGAAACTTTGGGATGGTGTTATAAATTATATTGGACCCTCTCCTAGCCAAAACCTTTATTCTTGATTGTTTCCTTACTTGTATGCATGTTTCATCAAAATTCCAAACATGATATGTAATGTATTAGTGTTAATTATATAATGTTTGTAAATTTTGGTAGAATGAACTACAAGAATTAACAATCAGACCTTGTGCCTTACATACTTCAAGACCTTCAACTTGTTTAATGTTCAATTGTGGATGTCTTCATTTGAACCATAACCATTAGTTGTTCCCTAGTATTCCATTTCAAATTGGTGTAGGCGTTGTTTAATCAACTTTGCAATTTTCATCTTTGGTAGTGCAATGATATGGACAAGCACATTCTTGCATAGCTAATGTCCAAACAATGACTATTACATCCTCTTCTTATGTTAACGCTCCTCTTATACCCATTTTTAAAAATCAAGTTTGACCATTCATATGGTCATAATAGAAGTTCAAAGGTATGTTCTGTGACCTATCGGCCCTTCGTAAATAAGAAGTTCATATTTCAACAACATCCATTGCTTCCTCCAATGTTTTTTTTCCATTTGCTCCTACCTACAATCATTGAAACTTGATTAACCTTTGTTATTTTTTTTGTGGCTATGTTTTAGGAATAGGTGGCACATTCTCCTTGTCCATTGTTGGTTGATCCAAGATGTTGTTCCATCACCTATGAAACACAATCAAATCCATCACTTCCTCATTCCTCTTGGCCTAGCCTCCAAGAAGTTGGAGGTTCATGTCTTGGCCTAAGAGATAGGCCTTTCCTAAACATAGACAAAGAAATGACAAAATGAACTAAAGTTGGATATGTTTCAATTGCATATGTCTTTAGTGGTTTAATAAAATCCATGAATGTGTAAAAGTTTTCAAAGTCCTTCCACATTAAAATGACATATGATGTAGATGTGCAAACTATGGGTATGAAGTTGAAATTGTGATGAGGTTGAACTTGTTGAAATTTGGTTCTCTTTGCATTCCTTTCAACTCTAAAACTTATTGGTATAGATTGTGCAAATTGATAGTAATGAAAGTATTTCTTGTTCCTCTTCATGTAAATATGATCTATGATATTTGTCCCTAAACCTGGTCTTGGTGGCTAGTATTGCTAGATATGTTTGCTTCACTCCTATGTTTCTTATCAAATCTACTATATACATTTTCATTTACTTTTGAACTATGACAACTTATTGTAGTTTTCAAGCTTACAACATTAAGAACTAGAAGTTTTAAAAAGGATTGTAGCTCATAATCTATGGTATTTGGTAAGGACATTTTTTGTAAAAATACAATTGAGAGTAAAAAGGAAAGAGTTTTCTTACATAGATGTTTTCAATTTGCCCATGTAACTTGTTGTCTTGATAAACTCTTTGGCAAAAAATGTGAAATGTTCAAAAATGGGGCAATCACCTTGTTAGCTTTTCATTTAGTTTGCCAATAAATGTTTGTAGGATCTAAGGATTAAATTTGGTTTGCTAATAAGTGTGCATGTTTGTTGGTTCCAAAGATAAAATTGCCTTGCGTGATATTTGTGCACATTAAGATTGTTAAGGTTTTTCCTAGTAATGGTCAATTACATGCCTTTTAATGTAACAAAGTCACCCCTTTCACTAAACAATTTCCCTTGCTTTTGTTGTTGAATTTTTTTAAAA
>Ga0116227_10002651_pt1 | contig 40375 bp, 35 predicted proteins | sample S1TSphgellanicum_FD_89693 | JGI IMG/M metagenome (GOLD analysis project Ga0116227, IMG submission 89693) | Host-associated microbial communities from peat moss isolated from Minnesota, USA - S1T2_Fb - Sphagnum magellanicum MG | ecosystem: Host-associated > Plants > Peat moss > Unclassified...
ATTTTAGATTAGGAGGAACTCTAAACAAACACCTAACACCTGCTCCTAACTAACTCATCACCAATCCAAAATCCAAAATCCAAAATCTAAAATTGGCTTGGTCCCTGAGACAGTGCTGCTGGCCCTAACAAGCTCTGATAACTGGTCGTTCGCGAAGCGTGTGCTTTGCACATGGCTAACATTACCCCGAAAGGGAGGCTCCTCGGAGCGAACCATTATGCGTACAGGGTTGTGAGATTTGGAATGGTAATTGTCCCATTTAAAGTGCAATTGCATTAGTACACCAATCGAACAGCCCCAAGGCGGTAATAGATAAACCAAAAAAAAGATTCACTGCAACTAAACTCGCCGGGTAGTTTCCCTCTCTTTCTCTGAAGCCGCGCTCGTTTCCCACTTACCAAGTTTTCTTATGAATACTAATACCCTTAGCTTACCTACTCCTCTCAAATTAAATATTGACTTAACTGACTAACAATTTTGTCAGCTTTGTCAAATAAGTTTTGCTCCTTTATAATATATCTGTCCTAGCCCAGGAAAGAGGTATGATAAGGCTCAAAGGCTCTTTACTGGACATGGGCGATATCCTTATGACTAATCACACTCTACAATCAAGCCGTGAATGGTGGTCACAAAGATGGCTAGATTTGCTAGATGCCTATCGTTTTAAAAAGCGGTTAGAACGGGCGAGGAACTATGCACGTCAGGGCAATGTCCTCAGCATTGAATTTAAAGCGGTAAAGGTCTTGGCTAGGGTTCAAGGCAGTGAGGCAGAACCCTATAAGGTTTCTCTAAATTTAGAAAAATTTAGTGATGAGCAGTGGGGTTATGTAGTGGAAAGTATGTCCCAAAAGGCAGTTTTTGCCGCCAAATTGTTAGCAGGGGAGATGCCACAAAATATCGAAGAAGTATTTACCAGCAATGGTTTATCTTTATTTCCTTTTACCCTATCGGAGATTCAGAGTCAATGCTCTTGTCCCGATAAGGCTAACCCCTGTAAACATATTGCTGCTATCTATTATCAGTTAGGCGATCGCTTCAGTGAAGACCCTTTTGTTTTATTTCAATTACGCGGACGCAGCAAGGAGCAAATTATCAGTGATTTGCGGCAGTTACGTCAGGACAAAGCCGGGAAAAAATTCCAACTAACTCCGCAACCAGAATCAACTCCTCCTAACCAGTCCCCGGTCAAAATTGAGTCCTATTGGCAATATAATGAAGCCCTAGAGTCTTCACTAGTAGTAATTGCACCTTATAGTACAGAGACTATTCTCGATGTATTAGGCTCTATCCCCCTTACTAAAGAGACGGAAGATGTAATAAATTCAACCTCTAATGAGTTGGTAATGGAATATTTGGATACAGTATACAAAACAGTGAGTCAGAACGCAGTTTTAGCTGCCATGAACCTAGGAGAGAGTTAAGTAATTGTGCTCCTCCCTTCATTTTCAGCAAGGTTAGAGGCACAGTTCCTGCTACTCTGAACTTCTGTAGGGTTAAGAATTATTCGATTATATCAAACATGGAAAATCAAACGAGAATTATTTCCGTAGAACTAGCTGATGGGACAAATCTTAAAGTTGAAGCTACATTTATTGGTGAACGCAAAATTAACCTTACCTGCCGACCTTTTAATGAAGTCACCGGAGCAATAGCATCCTTAAGTCGAGAATTAGCTGAAGTACTACAGGGAGCTAACCCAGAACGAGCCAGTGTGAAGTTTGGCTTAGAAATTGCTGTGGATGGGGGTAAACTTACACCTTTGCTCGTTCAGGGTAACTCTAGGAATAATTTGGAGATTACTTTGGAATGGGGTAAGTGAGTAAATTGACCTGACTCTAATCAGTAACCTTCAATTCGTAAAGGTTCCAGAATGGACCTCCTAAGGCAGTGTATTTGATCCCTTGGAAGTGATCCCGTACTGCTTCTAGGGACAATGGATTCACCAGATGAATAAATGGCAATTCTTCTGAGGCTATTCGTTGATACTGGTAATAAATCTGCTGACGTTTTTTCTCATCCAATTCCTGTGCTCCTTGCACATAGAGATGATCAATCTCCTGCTCCCAGTCGGCAACTTTCCAGCCAATGATTGGGTGTTTATCTCCTGGGAGGGGTCCCTGATTAAAAACGTGCGATGAGCCGCTAATCTTCCAAATATTACTAGCAGTGTCAGGTTCGATCCCACCTCCACCAAAACCCCCTAGATAGCAATCCCAATCTTGGGAAACTTTAATTTTTTCCAAGTAAGTGTTAAAACTGAGAATTTGCAAATCAACCCGAATCCCGATTTTAGCAAGATCCTGTTTAATTTGCGCCGCCATATCTCCCCTAACCTTCCTTTCGGCATTTGTCAAGAGTGTAAATCGGACTTGGTTGCCAGCAGCATCTACTAATTGATTTTGGCTATCATACTTGAACCCAGACTGTAAGAGTAACTGCTTGGCTCGCTCTGGTTCGTAATCATAAACCCTCAACCCTTTGTCTGGAGGTAGGAAATAAGGGCTTTTAATATACACAAAGGAATTTTGTAATTCACCTATACCTCTAAAAGTATCCGTTTTCATCTTTTCTCTATTAATAGCATATGCTATGGCTTGGCGAAATTCTTTTTTATTGAACCATTGAGACTTGATGGGGTCTACTAAAGGCTTACCTTGATAGGTCTTAGCTTTGCTGAGATTGAAAGTAATAAAGGTTGTACTCGTATCTGGTCCACCATCATAAATTGTAAACCTGCTGCGCTTTTCTTCCCGTTTCAGTAAACTAAAACCTTCAGGCGGTACTTCTAAATCATCTAACTGTCCAGAACGGAAAGTTATCAATTGGTTATCGGTAGACTCAATAATTTGCCAGACAATGCGTTCAATATAAGGTTCAGGATTGCCTTGACTATCCTTACGCCAGTAGTATGGATTACGCCGGAATATAACTCTTTGGCTAGGAATATAACTCTCCATGATATATGGACCGTTGCCAATAATCTCCTTAGGATTAGTGCCTGTTCCCCACATTGAAATAAAGTTAGGAACACCATTAGCATTAGTTGTGCGTACCCCTTCTTGGAGGGCGTGGGCTGGCATGATTGGGTTCCCACCTACATATCTCAAAAAAGGCGCGAAGGTTTCTTCTATACTAAATTCTACCCGTCTTTGGTCTAGCTTCTTTACTTTTGGTAAGGTGCCCTTAGTCCCAACTCTTAAACCATCTTTGATTGGTGTAGGTATTTGAGGATTGAGGTAGATTTCATTGTAACTAAATACCACATCATCAGCAGTTATTGGTACACCATCAGACCACTTGAGGCCATCTCGTAAGGTGAACACAATTCGCAATCCGTTATCCAAAACTTCCCATGACTCAGCTAAACCAGGGTCTAATTTTGTAGTTAGGGGATTATCAATAATCAATGAGTCATAGATAAAGCCAAAAACACTATATGCTGACTCATTGAGGGCATAATTAAAGGTGGAAGGCTCACTCAACACTGCTGTGACCAGTTGTGGTACTTGTGCAGATGCGGTTTTGAATTTAGCCGGGTTGCAAGCAGTAATTGTAATCGCTGTGATGGCAGTGAGAATAATTAATAACCAAAACCGTTTGAATGAAAAATTAGTGAACTTCATGATTTTTACAGTAAATTTAACTTGGTTGAGAACTTAGCCAGTTTAGGAAATTACGGGTTGCAGTGAAATACTTCTTGATGCTAAACTTTCCTAAAGCTTCCCTCACTTATTTAGGATTAAAGTATTTGCTATAGGAATCCGGTTTAATTCGGAGAAATTGTTTCCGTACCAGGCAAGAAGCAAAAGGCAAGATCCAAGGGGATTATAGAGAATTAAGTATACTGAGGTTTTTTTCAAAAATCAAATAGGAGTCCTATATTACCACTGATAACAGTTTGAATTGTACTTGTATATTGATAGTGAAAAAATTCCTATTTTTCTGAACAGTTCTGTCAAGATTATCTTGTTGATACTTAGTAAAAATAAATTCTATAAAAATTAAATTCTTGTTTGGAACGATTTTGAGCCATTTCAGGGGTCGAGGGTTTTGTTAAGAATAGTCAACTCCTTGTCGGGCAAGGTTTTTGAACCATAGACTTTTCAAATTGAGAACTGCTGGATTGCAGGCAGCAATTCTCAATTTAGGGTTTCATGATATTGGGATCATTGCTCCAAGGGGAGTTCATAATCAGCATAATTGACGATTACCGGATAATTTTGTATGGTTTCGGCAATTCAACACCGCAGCTTGTATCCGGTTATCAACGATTAAGGGCTACTAGTCAATCACCAGCAAAACCACAGCATAAGCACATATACCCTCTTCTCGTCCAGTGGGACCGAGTTTTTCATTAGTAGTTGCTTTGATACCAATTTGATTGGGTTGCAGTTCTAAAACTGCGGCTAATCGATCGCGCATTTTGGGAATATGGGGTTTGAGTTTAGGCCGTTCTGCGACCACTACAGAGTCAATGTTTCCTATGTGCCAACCTTGGGCACGAATTAGCTGGTGTACCTGAGTCAATAGTACTAAACTATCAGCCCCTGCCCATTGGGGATCGCTGGGCGGGAAATAATGACCAATATCGCCCAAAGATAGTGCCCCCAAAATAGCATCCATAATCGCATGGGTGAGCACATCAGCATCACTGTGCCCCAACAAACCCAGTTCATGAGGAATATGGATACCGCCTAAAATCAACTTGCGATCACTCACCAGCCGGTGAATATCGTAGCCGTTACCGATGCGAATAGTCATGGGAATTTGAACTTTGGGATTTTGTGATGATTCGCAGTCAGGGGGAGCCACTGCTGTACCCTGCGGGTGATATTACTACGCGTAGCCTCTGCATAAGAAAAGAGATACCCGTAGGAGATTTTGGATTGGGAACAGAACAGATCAATCTCCCCCCTGGTCCTCTTCCCATTTTTTCAGTAAATCGGGACGGCGATCGCTTGTTTTTTGAATCTGTTGTTCATAACGCCAGCGAGCTATTTCCGCATGATTCCCACTTAAGAGAACATCTGGCACTTTCAGACCCCGAAAATTTGCTGGGCGGGTGTACTGGGGATAGTCCAGCAACCCTTCCTCAAAACTTTCTGCCTTCAGAGACTCTGCCTTACCAACAGTTCCTGGGAGCAACCTGATAACGCCATTAATCAAAGCCATTGCCGGAATTTCTCCACCAGTGAGAATAAAGTCACCTAACGATACCTCACGGGTAACTAAATTTAATACTCTTTCGTCTACCCCCTCGTAGTGTCCACAAATTATGACCAGCTGGTTATAATTGGCTGCCAGTTCTCGCAACAGTGGTTGATTTAGGGTTTGTCCCTGAGGACTCATCAAAATTACCTCCCGGCGCGGTAAGGTTGGCAGGGACTCCACGGCAGCAAAAATCGGTTCTGGTTTCATCAGCATCCCCACTCCGCCACCGTAGGGTTCATCATCTACTTTCCGATGTTTATCAATGGTAAAGTCCCTAGGGTTTACCAAATGCACTTGGGCAATGTGTTTGTCCAGGGCTTTACCCAAAAGACCAGAACTAAGAACCGATGTAAAACAATCAGGAAAAAGCGTAACTATATCAAAACGCACAGTAATTCGTATTCAAGGACACTAAACTGAGATGTGAATATCTACTCGACATTTAGAAACCAAGTTCTGGTAAAATTTTAGAGGGAACTTAATCAATAGTATCTAAAATTACCACGACACCTTGACTTTTGGCGGGGAGCAAAAGTTTTTCTAATTACTTAATTTATGTTTAAATATTGTCACAACTAAATTTAAATTAATTATCTGACTAAGGTTAACAACTTCCAGGATGCATTGAGCCAACCTCAGAAGAAAAGTGTCAAGACCTGCTCACTCTCTAATCCTAGAGGGGAAAGGGACACACTCTCCCCTTAGGAAAGGCTGAAGAGGAGTTCTTCCCCGACCCCTTAAGCACTGTTTTTTGCCAGTTGGGAAAAAGTGGACAGGTAAATAAATAAGGTGCTGGCTTTGAGGAACGGTTACGGGCACATAAAAACTGAGGTATCGTGTGCGTCGAGCAGTGTCCTCTCAAAGAAGCAAAGGGCGAAAATCAACAGGCTACTAAAACCTTGTTAAATTCACCTGAAGTTGTTGACAGGAGAAACACAATGCTGCAATTAAAAGCTAAAACGCTGGAAATGAGGACACCCCAAGCAACTAAAACCGCCGTTCTGGTCATCGGAGGCGCCGAAGATAAAGTTCATGGACGCGAAATCCTACGAACTTTTTTCAGTCGCGCCGGTGCTAGCAAGGCGTATATTACAATTATTCCATCAGCCTCCCGCGAACCCGCCATTATTGGTGGTCGGTACATTCGCATTTTTGAGGAAATGGGTGCTAATAAAGTTGAGATCTTAGACATTCGCGAACGGGAACAGTGCGAAAACCCTCAAATTAAAGCATCTCTGGAAGCCTGTACTGGAGTGTTTCTCACAGGAGGGGACCAACTGCGTCTCTGTGGGGTCTTATCAGACACCCTAGCTATGGAAATTATCCGGCAACGGGTAAGAGCAGGACAGCTAACCCTAGCGGGAACCAGTGCCGGGGCAGCGGTCATGGGGCATCACATGATTGCCGGTGGTGGGAGTGGTGAGTCGCCAAATCGTTCCCTAGTAGACATGGCAACGGGGCTGGGATTTATTCCGGAAGTGATCGTAGACCAACACTTTCACAACCGAAATCGCATGGGACGACTAATCAGTGCCATCGCTGCCCATCCTGATCGCCTTGGTATTGGCATTGACGAAGATACTTGTGCTGTATTTGAACGGGATGGTTGGCTGCAAGTGATGGGCAAAGGCAGTGTTACAATTGTTGACCCCACCGAAGTTACCCACACCAACGAACCCCACGTCAGTGCCAACGAACCCCTAACGGTGCATAACTTACGTTTACATATCCTTAGCTACGGCGATCGGTTCCATCTTTACCAACGCACTGTTCTACCTGCAGTGTATCGCCTCTCCAATTGAGGGGATAGAGTATCTGAGGTTACACCGAAGTTGATGGATACGTATATTTCTTGCTGTAGAGAAACCAGAAGAATACCATGTAAAAAGAAAAAACTGTTTGTAGTGAACAGTTTAACGGTCAATTCCAGTAAGAAACTAGAATTTTGGTTCCGAATCTCCATCTACCTATTCCCATGAGAATCCTCAAGATCCAGACCTTACGCGGCCCAAACTACTGGAGCATTCGACGCCACAAACTAATCGTCATGCGCCTCGATCTAGAAAACCTGGCCGAGTCGCCCTCGAATGAAATTCCTGGCTTTTATGAAGGATTAGTTGAGGCGCTGCCAAGTCTGGAGAGTCACTATTGCTCACCGGGCTGTCGTGGTGGTTTTCTGATGCGAGTGCGAGAAGGCACTATGATGGGCCATATCGTGGAACACGTAGCACTAGAACTCCAAGAACTAGCTGGAATGCACGTAGGATTTGGGCGCACCCGTGAAACTGCCACACCTGGGGTCTACCAGGTAGTGATTGAATACCAAAATGAAGAAGCGGGGCGCTACGCTGGACGTGCAGCAGTGCGGCTGTGCCAAAGTATAGTTGATCGAGGCCGCTATCCAAAAGCAGAACTAGAGCAAGATATCCAAGACCTGAAAGACTTTTCCCGTGATGCCTCCCTGGGACCTTCTACGGAAGCCATTGTCAAGGAAGCAGAAAAGCGTGGCATTCCTTGGCTACCTCTAGCGGCAAGGTTTTTGATTCAGTTGGGCTATGGCGCGAATCAAAAGCGGATGCAGGCAACAATGACTGATAATACCAGTATCCTGGGGGTAGAACTAGCATGCGATAAAGAAGCAACCAAGCGGATTTTAGCAGCTAGTGGCGTACCAGTCCCCAAAGGGACGGTAATTAACTTCCTGGATGATTTAGAAGAAGCTATTGAATATATTGGCGGATATCCCATTGTGATCAAGCCACTAGATGGCAATCATGGTCGGGGGATCACCATTGATATTAGAAGTTGGGAAGAAGCTGAGGCTGCCTACGAAGTAGCTAGGCAGGTTTCCCGCTCAATCATCATTGAGCGCTATTACGTTGGGCGAGACCACCGGGTATTGGTAGTAAACGGTAAAGTTGTAGCAGTAGCTGAACGTGTACCAGCCCATGTAGTCGGCAACGGCAGATCTACCATTGCTCAACTAATTGAGGAAACCAATCAAGACCCGAATCGTGGGGAGGGACATGATAACATCCTGACCAAGATCGAACTAGACCGCACCAGCTATCAGCTCCTAGAAAGACAAGGTTATACTATCAACAGCGTCCCCCCCAAAGGCGCAACCTGTTTTCTCCGAGCCACAGCTAACTTAAGTACAGGCGGTAGTGCTGTAGATAGAACCGATGAAATCCACCCGGAAAATGTCTGGATAGCCCAACGGGTAGTGAAGATTATCGGGTTGGATATTGCCGGACTAGATATTGTCACCTCAGATATTAGTCGCCCCCTCCGGGAGGTAGATGGGGTGATTGTAGAGGTTAATGCTGCCCCCGGTTTCCGGATGCACGTTGCCCCCAGCCAGGGTATTCCCCGAAATGTTGCCGGTGCAGTCATAGATATGCTATTCCCCAACGAACAGTACAGCCAGATTCCCATCCTCAGCATCACAGGCACCAATGGTAAGACTACTACCACTCGTCTACTAGCCCACATTTACAAACAAACAGGTAAGGTCGTAGGTTATACAACTACAGATGGTACATACATTGGTGATTATTTAGTAGAAGCCGGAGACAACACTGGTCCTCAGAGTGCCCACGTGATCCTACAAGATCCAACTGTGGAAGTGGCAGTATTAGAAACAGCACGTGGTGGGATTCTCCGTTCTGGACTAGGTTTTGAATCAGCTAACGTCGGTATAGTATTGAATGTAGCATCTGATCACTTAGGAATTGGTGACATAGACACTATTGAACAGTTAGCTAACCTCAAGAGTGTAGTTGCAGAAGCTGTATTCCCTGATGGCTATGCGGTACTCAACGCTGATGATCATCGAGTAGCTGCTATGTCAGAGAAAACTAAAGCGAATATTGCCTACTTCACCATGAATCCCGACTCAGAACTGGTAAGAAAGCATATTCAAAAAGGGGGAGTAGCAGCAGTCTATGAAAATGGCTACCTGTCAATTGTCAAAGGGGACTGGACACACCGAATCGAAAGAGCAGAAAATATCCCCTTGACCATGGGTGGCAGAGCACCATTTATGATTGCCAATGCTCTGGCAGCGAGTTTGGCAGCCTTCGTGCAAAACGTCACTATTGAGCAGATTCGTGCTGGTTTAAAGACCTTTCGCGCTTCCGTCAGCCAAACCCCAGGACGGATGAATCTGTTTAATTTAGGAAACTACCACGCTTTGGTTGACTATGCCCACAACGCTGCCAGTTACGAAGCAGTTGGTGCATTTGTCCGCAATTGGACAAGTGGACAACGGATTGGGGTAGTTGGTGGACCAGGCGATCGCCGTGATGAAGACTTTATCACCTTGGGTAAGTTAGCAGCGGAAATATTCGACTACATCATCATTAAAGAAGACGACGACACGCGGGGAAGACCCCGGGGTTCAGCAGCGGAGTTGATTACCAAAGGCATCAACCAAGTCAAACCTAGCAGCCGCTATGAATCTATTCTAGATGAAACCCAAGCGATTAATAAAGCCCTAGATATGGCTCCTGATGGTAGTCTAGTGGTGATTTTACCAGAAAGCGTCAACCGTGCTATTAAGTTAATTAAGTTGCGCGGTGTAGTCAAAGAGGAGATGCCACAGAACAGCTCTACCCCCACGATTATCGATTCCCAAAACGGGATTACACCTTCTTCGGTAGTAAATACGCTGCTGTAATCGATAGTAGAGACTGGAATGAGTCTCGTCTCTACTTATTGATTTCTTCTTCAGTGTTGGTATCCTCAGAACTATTTTTCAGTTCTTCCTTAAAATCCCGGAGAGTTTTTCCCAGTACCCTGCCCAAATCGGGGACCTTTTTGGGACCAAATATGAGAATAGCAGCGATCGCAATTACGGTTACTTCCGTCCAACCGAGTCCAAACATAAGTAATTCATACCGAGCATGGCTAATATAGGAATCCTATTTGATTTTTGAAAAAACTCCGCACACCTCTTTGCTGTTAAGAAGCCTACACAGATCCTTTCTCGCCTATCTAACCTGATTCCTATATTTATCATATAGCTAGGTTACTCCTTCCGGTGAGCCGTAATTTTTACACCTAAATTACCTGAGGAGACAAGGAGGTGAAGAATGTCTTTGGGGTAATGTCTGCATTACTAGTTGCAGGAATGTCCACCAGGGATAAATTACAAATTTTTCAGTAATTACCGCTTGTACTTATAATATCTGTTTGATGTCGGAATGTATCTCAGATAACTATTTTGATTTTGCATGGAGTATAATCTAATTTTTACCTAATTAACAGCGTTTTACATTCCCTAAGTTAGTACACTTTTTTCCAGGATTAACAAATGCGCGATCCCAAAACTAACTACATTAAAGTTGATCCGGCAACACTAGTTCTATTTGCATCAATGTTGCTACTGTTACCCATGCTAATTGTCGGATTTTTCACACACTAGGCTAGGTTTCCACCTAAGATCAAGGGTGGTAAAAAGAAGAATTTCCTTCAACCCTGCCCTATGTCTGTGGCAGGTAACCTAGTACCGCATTTTTTACAAAACCTAGCATCTAGATCATGGAAAGATAAACCACAAACTGAACAAACTGTTTCCACCTGATTAGCCGTTTTCACAAATCGCTTGATTAAATCACCTATTTGCCAAGGAATTAAAGCTATACCCGTCAAAATCATCAATGCTGTCAGCAAGCGACCTAAACCAGAAGTTGGGGTGACATCGCCAAACCCTACAGTTGTCATTGTGACAATGGAGAAATAGAAGGCATCAAAAAAAGTCCGAAAAACCTGAGAATTAACAGGATGTTCAACTTGATAAATTAGCCCTGAGAAAACAAAGACTATTGCAAATAGAGTAAAGAGTATGCGGATAAAAATTGCACTATCTTCGTTACTGATCTGGCTATTGGGGAATTTTCGATCTATAAACCTGATTAAGCGCAAAATCCGAAACCAGCGTAGCAAACGGATAAAGCTGATATCTACAACCCCGACGAAAAAAGGGAGAATTGCCATCAAGTCAATAATTCCATACAAGCTGAAAATATACTTAATTTTATCTTTTGCACTCCACAGACGGAGTCCATATTCTAGGGCAAAAATTCCTAATATGACTTTATCGACTAGATCTAACTGTAACCTGATATAACCAGGAAGATCATAAGTTTCAGCCACAAAAATTCCCGAGGAAATGAAAATTAGTGCTGCAATAGTTAAACTAATTATCTTACCTACGGTTGTTTCTAAGTCGGTCAAGTAGAATTCTGTTTGTTCTGGGCTTAGTAACATAATCTGATTAACTCACACAAATAGTTTCCCAACTGGCATAGGGCTTGCTGAATAATGCTAGAACATATTCTAAATCAGGGTTTCAACCGTTTTTATTCCAGACAGGTGCAAGACTATGGTCAATAGATGTTCAAAATTCCTGCACTTTGGTAGAAAATCGTGAGGTGAATTTGAAAAACCAACCCCCGAAGTCCCCATTTTAGGCACTGTGTGTCACCTAGATTCGATTTGTGGAGTTTTTCAGCAGACCATAGCAGAGGAATCATATTTTATCTTTGAAAAAACTCCATACACCCCTACTGCTTTCTTTCCTTGCTGTCCCCTGTGAAGAGTCCACACAAAATAATTTCAGAAGTTAAATCAGAGTCCTCTATGAACCGAGAACATTATATGCGCCTAGCACTAGCAGAGGCAAAAAAAGGGGAAACGCCCTATGGTGCGGTGATTGTTAAAGAGCATGAATTAGTTGCCGTAGCCTATAATACTGTGGCACAAGACAATGATCCATCTGCCCATGCAGAAATAAATGCGATTCGTCATTTAACGGCTAAACTAAAGAACCCCTCTTTAAATGGTTATAGCATATATACAACAGCCGAGCCTTGTCCAATGTGTGCCGCAGCTTGCATCTGGACGGGGATTTCAGAAATTATCTACGGCGTTTCTATTCAGGATTTAATCTCAATAAAACAGTTACAGATTGATATATCTTGTGAAGAATTAATCGCTAAATCCTTTAGGCAAATTCCCGTGATGGGAGGTGTGTTAAGACCAGAATGTTTAGCGTTGTTTTCAGGAGCATAATTGGTAAATGAGGATTTTGGATTAGAACAGATTAATCTCTCCCTTGGACCAGATGTAGGGGGAAGGAGCTTGATCATCCTTGTGCTGTAGGAGTTTTGGCACTTTTTCTTCTTTTGGGGCCTCCTCCCTCAAAACCTCCACGAGAGTAACAGTGGGAAAGCTTAAAGTTTATCAACATACTTGGCAAAGTTTCCGCTTCTTTCTTTAGGCACAATTTGTGGCAATTCATCATACTCTAGATCTACATCAATAGAGTGAGTCGTGGTTAAACTTATGGAAATTCAAACCCCAGACTGGGTCAAACACGCCGTCTTCTACCAAATATTCCCCGATCGCTTTGCCAAAAGCCAACAATCCCGCAAAAGACTGTTACTTAATCCCACCTGGGAGGAATGGGAAGTAATGCCTACACCCCAAGGTTATAAAGGTGGAGATTTATGGGGTATCTTGGAGAAATTAGACTACATCGAGAGTTTAGGGATTGATGCCCTTTATTTTACCCCCATCTTTCAATCTGCTAGTAATCACCGCTATCACACCTACGATTATTATCAGGTTGATCCACTGCTGGGGGGGAACCAGGCTTTTTACGAATTGCTAGAGGCTGCTCATCAGCGGCAGATGAAAGTAGTACTAGATGGGGTGTTTAATCATGCTAGTCGGGGCTTCTTCTTTTTCCACGACATTCTAGAAAATGGTCCCCACTCCCCTTGGGTGGACTGGTTTAAAATTCAAAGTTGGCCACTGGCACCTTATACTGGGGAATCACCTGCAAACTATATTGGTTGGGCAGGAAATCGGGCTTTGCCGGTATTTAACCATGACAACCCAGAAGTCCGGGAGTATATCATGGAAATTGCCGAATATTGGCTAAAATTCGGCATTGATGGTTGGCGATTAGATGTGCCTTTTGAAATTAAGACACCCGGCTTTTGGCAAGAGTTTCGGCAGCGAGTTAAAGCCATTAATCCTGATGCTTACATTGTCGGTGAGGTTTGGGGAGATTCTCGGCAGTGGCTGGATGGGGGACAATTTGATGGGGTAATGAATTATCTATTTGCCGGTCCGACAATTGCCTTCAGTGCTGGGAACCGGGTTGTCTTAGAACAAGTTCAAAGCCGTGACTATCAACCCTACCCATCTCTATCGGCTGCCGAGTATGCAGTCAAAATCCAAGAACTCCTGCAACTTTATCCGTGGGAAATTCAACTCACTCAACTCAATTTATTAGCCAGTCACGACACAGCTAGGTTAATTACCATTGCCGGTGGGGACCAAGCTAGCGTTGAGTTGGCAACTCTACTATTACTCACCTTTCCTGGCGCACCGAGTATCTACTATGGTGATGAAGTTGGTTTACCTGGAGGCATAGATCCTGATTGCCGTCGAGGTTTTCCCTTGGAAGCTAATTGGAATCAAGAAATCCTCAACACTCATACTCAACTCATTGCTTTACGCCATAAATATCCTGCCCTACGCATAGGTGATTACCAAGTTCTTTTGGCTCAGGGAGAATTGTACATTTTTGCTCGCACCTTGAAACAACAGGAGTTGGTTATAGCTGTCAATGTCAGCACAGCAGCAGCTACAGCCTATCTAGATGTCCCTGGACTTCATACTCAACCCAATCAGCTATTATATGGAACTGCCCAAGTCCTTTGGAGAGGGCCACAGTTATCCTTAAACCTTCCACCACGCAGTGGTTGTGTATTGGGTACACTTGAGGATTTCAATCTGCAAAAAGCCAGCTAAACTAGAATGTGACCCCAAAAACTAACTAAATATGCTTAAGCGTTCTAAGTTTGAGACAACCCAGTCGCAAATTATGCATCGGGCTGAGGATCTAATCAATGCTGCCTCAAATCGCTACCGCATCACAGTTCAGGTAGCAAACCGTGCTAAGCGTCGGCGCTATGAAGACTTTGAAAATAATGAAGATGTGATCATGAAACCAGTGCTGAGGGCAATTATTGAGATGTCTGATGAAATGACTCAGCCAGAGATTATTGGCGAAGTTTAACACCAAATTATCCGCGCTGAGGTAGCCCCTAGATTTATCTATGGGGGTAAGGTGGGGGCAATCTTTATCGCCGTCCATGTGTTATGATTTTTAACAAGTAACATTTGTTGTACTGAGTTTCGACCGAGACTGTTGGCTGAAAGTGCTACAAAATCGGTCAATCAATTTTGGATGCAAGGATTTTAGATTTTAGATTAGGGGGAGTGAGGGTGAAAAACTAAAGCCCAACACCTAGTCTACAAGTTATCAATCAAAAATCCAAAATCTAAAATCTAAAATTCGGTCATGAGTAGAAACTGTTCCTTTGTAATTTAAATCAAGCAGCTAGAAACCTAGCTGAGGGTGGAGCAATCCGAGCGTTCGGCTTGATTTAATCGGAGCATTCATGAATCTGCGACAACTGCGACCATCCCAATTTTAGATTTTGGATTTTGGATAAGCTAGTTGGACCCAGTGTTGGGTTTTCTTGAGATCTCTTTCTAATCTAAAATCTAAAATTCGGTAATCCAATAGCGCGTGAGGAGTCGGAACCATGTTCGCGTAGCGTCTCGTTCGCGTAGCGTCTCGAAGAGAAGAGATAGGGTATACGAAACTTACGTAGTAAGTTGGAACCCCCCAGATTTATCCGTGGGGTAGCTCAGGATCACCAGGCTAGTACAGCATGGCGGAAATAAACCCACTATTACGAACCTGGAAAAAATTATCATTTGCAGTCTTTTAAAATGGTAGGCATATTTACGCCGCACGGTATTAGAGCAACAGTAATTCTTGGCACTTCAGTTTATGGAAAAGAAAAAACTTCTGTTCTGGTCAATCCTGCTGGTGTTGGTGATGGGCATCATCAGTGCCCAACCTACTTTAGGTCAGAGAATTAGCCCAGGGGATGTGTGGCAAAGAGTATACCAGGAATTGCCGGACTTTCCCAAGGAAAACAAGCATATCAGTAAAGAAACAGGGAAAGTGGCAACGGATGACACCTTGGTCCGTCGTCTAATCCGCTACCATATCTATGTGAAAGGACGATCGCCCATTTATCGCTTAGATTGGAAGCTAACTTTGGCAGATTACCTGGGGATCAATGAAATTATGTATGAAAATGCCTATCCAGGCTCTGATACATTGCGTGATAATCCGATGGATAGTGATTGTACTGCTATTTCCCATCTTACCCGTCGCCAACGCAATGCCTTAGTCCAGGTATTGGTTAATATCTTTAATCCTAGTCCTCAAAGTGCGATCGCTCCTCAGTCAAAACCTGATCATTCTGCCACTCCTCAGCTGCCCCAACAAGGTGGGGCTGAACTTTTAAAGTGATTCTCTAGTAGGGGCACAAGTTGACTAAAAAAGATTCACTGCGACTAAAGTCGCCGCGTCGTTTCCCTCTCACCGGCTAAAGCCGCGCTCGTTTCCCACTTACCGTGTGTTTTTATGACTTACTTAGAAACGGTGGCACAATTTTACAGCGAAGTTGCCCAGACACCGCAAGCAGGACTGTGTTGTGTCCAAAGTTCACCCCTACAACTACCAGGACTCCAAATTCCCTGTCAGATGCGAGCAATGAACTATGGTTGTGGTACCACTGTCCACCCAACTGAACTCAGAGACCAACCCACTGTACTCTATGTTGGAGTTGGAGGTGGTTTAGAAGCGTTGCAATTTGCTTACTTTTCCCGCCGTACAGGTGCAGTAATCGCTGTAGAACCAGTTGCAGCGATGGCAGCAGTAGCTAAGGAAAACCTAAAAATTGCCGCTGAACATAACCCCTGGTTTGACACCAGCTTTGTGGAAATTTGCCCTGGGGACGCCTTTAATTTACCCATTGCTGACGGCTGCGTAGATATCGTAGCCCAGAACTGCCTCTTTAATATCTTTGAGCCGGAAGATTTAACCCGTGCTTTAAAGGAAGCATATCGGGTTTTAAAACCTGGTGGCAGGTTGCAGATGAGCGATCCCATAGCCACACGTCCAATCCCAGCCCACTTACAGCAAAATGAGCAGTTACGGGCTATGTGTTTATCTGGTGCGCTGACATATCAGGAGTATATCCAACACATTATTGATGTTGGCTTTGGTCAAATCGAAATTCGTGCCCGTCGCCCTTATCGGTTGCTAGATACCCAAACTTATAACCTACCCACCAGCCTACTTCTAGAAAGTCTCGATTCTGTTTCCTTTAAAGTTGAAATTCCTGAAGACGGAGCTTGCGTATTCACTGGCAAAACGGCCATTTATGCTGGTCCAGAAGGATTTTTTGATGACTGTGTAGGTCATGTGCTCCAGCGGGGGACACCTGCTGTCGTGTGTGATAAAACTGCTGCTAAGCTTGCAGCTTTAAAACCATCAGAAATTCTGATTACTGATTCCACCTGGCACTATAGCGGTGGTGGTTGTTGTTAATTCTTGATTTACCTATTCCATACCAAAAATAAATTATGCTGCCGACAACAATTACACCTTTTGCGGCAAGACTTAACTCCCCCTTAGTCAAAACACAGATCAAAGTTTTACAAATTAATTTAGGTAAACGCTGTAATCTTACCTGCACCCACTGTCACGTAGAAGCTAGCCCAAAACGAACAGAGGAACTCTCCCCGGATGTTTGCCAATTGTTGATTGAGCTAATTCACAAATTCCCCCAAATCAAGATTGTAGATTTAACTGGGGGAGCGCCAGAAATGAATTATGGATTTAAGCGATTAGTTGCAGCAGCTAGGGAAAGGGGAAAACAAGTGATTGTCCGCTCGAATTTAACCATTTATTTTGAAGATGGATTTACTGATTTACCAGCATACTTTGCGGAAAACCAAATTCGAGTTGTGGCCTCCCTACCTTGTTACCTCACAGATAATGTTGATAAGATGCGGGGTGTTGGTGTCTTTGATGCTTCAATTAGAGCTTTACAATGGCTAAACCGACTTGGCTATGGTAAAGATTTAATTCTAGACTTAGTATTTAATCCACAGTTACCTACAACTGAGGAATTTTCTTTAACTCCTGACCAAACTAGTTTAGAAAGAAGTTATAAAGTTTTCCTACAACAACATTTTGGGATTGTATTTAATCACCTATTCACCATTACTAACCTGCCAATCGGCAGAACTAAATTACATTTAGAACGTAAAAAGCTCTACACTACCTACTTACAGTTTTTAGATTTACAATTTAATTCCCAAACAACTGAGCATTTAATGTGCCGTGATCAACTGTCAATTGATTATCTAGGTAACGTTTATGATTGTGACTTTAACCAAATGATCGATATGCCTGCTAAAACACCCAATGGTGAAACCCTGACAATTACCAAATTATTGGAACTTGGGAGTTTAGATTTAATTCAGGAAGTACAAACTGCTGTCCATTGCTACGGTTGTACTGCTGGATGCGGTTCTAGTTGTGGAGGAGCCTTAATATAAACTTAAGAAAATTAATCCTAAAATAGATTAAATATGTCATCAAATGACAACTCTATTACAAAATTTGTTGCTAGGTACTGCCAATAGTTCGGATAGATTATAATATTGTGAGTTAAGTCTCCTCACACCACACCAAAAGCCATGGATTTTATCAAAGATTTCCACGGCTTTTATTTTTAAGTTTGAATTAAGAATTATCTACAGCACCTTCACCCGACCATCTTCGCGAATATAAAGAGAGCGATCGCCAGGATAAGTCTGGCTAGGATAGATTTCTAGGCGCAGTTTACCCAAGTTTGGTTTAGAAGCGATCGCCTTGAGCGCATAGCCTTCCTCACTCCAGAACAAGATGGCAAGATTTGCCTGTAATCTTTCATTGTGTGGCAACTGTAATTCCTGTCCCGGTTCTAGGGAGATAGGCTTAGTTTTTGGTATTCTTTCTAGTTCAACTACGCTATAGGTTTTATTAACTACTATCAACTGGATATACTGGCCTGGCTTAAACTGTAGTGGTGGCTTACCACACTTAGAGGCACAAGTCACAGCCAGGGTAGGATGAGGGTAAGGTGTTGTGGCTAAAAGTAGAGTCGCAGCCATTAGGGTTGCAGGTAGGAATTTCGCCATAAAAATATTGATGCTAAGTGAATTTTAATACCTCAGCTTAACATCATAATTAAATTGTGCCCAATTAACCCTGATACTGGCAACTATCAGAACTGTCGAATTTTCCCCTAGGACGAAGCAAGAAAACAGCAACCTGCTTCCAGTCCTGACTTTTCCAGTTATCTTTTCGTGGAGGTTTTGAGGCAGGAGGCAAAGAGGGCAGTTCTTGCAGGACACCAAATCAGAGATTTTGGCGTGGGACTCCAACCCTTACTCCCTTTGGTCGTGACTCTAGGGCAGGAATCGTAATTCCCTCCTGCCTCCATCTGTGCAGGGGACTCAACGGGAAAAGTCAAGTTCAGCAGTAGTACCCATGGGGCAACACTGCTGAACCAACATTCCCTTGTTTTAGTGACTCATAGAAACCTTCAAACTATTGGGTTGTGCCAAATTACCTGTTAACACCACACCACGATGATTAGCCTGCAGATGACGGAGAATCTTGTAAACTGCCTCAACTTGGTCAGATGCTCCTGCTTTCTGGGCAACTTCAGCTAGGAACAGGTCTGATTTTTCCTTGTGCAGCACTTCTAAGATTCGTTTCTGCAAATCGAGGAGAGTAGCAGCAGCTTTTTTACCTGCTTCTACCCCTGGTTGGTGGTAAGCATTGATGTTAACTAAGCTAGCATATAGACCCACGGCCCGTTCATACAAAGCAATTAAAGCCCCTACAGTGCGGGGGCTGACTTGGGGAATTGTAACTGTTATCGAATCGCGCTGATTTTCATATAGGGCTTGACGAGTGCCTTGGAGGAAACCAGACAGATAGTCACCTGCGGTCACACCCGGATCTATTTCTGGTGAATGACCTTGACGATCTTCTAAAACTTCGATCAAAGTAGCAAAGAAATTCAGTACACCTTCCCTTAACTGCTGGACGTAGGCATGCTGATCAGTAGAACCCTTATTGCCATAGACAGCGATGCCTTGATGGACAATGTTGCCATCCAAGTCTTTTTCCTTACCCAAGGATTCCATAACTAGCTGTTGCAAATAACGGCTGAATAACAACAAACTATCCTTGTAGGGAAGAACAACCATATCTTTTTTACCCTGTCCATTCCCGGCAAAGTACCAAGCCAAGGACAGTAGTGCAGCTGGGTTATTTTTCACATTGGGGACACGGGTAGCGTCATCCATTTCTTTAGCACCTTCTAGCATGGCGCGAACATCAATGCCTTGCAGAGCTGCTGGTAGTAACCCCACCGCAGACATTATTGAGGTGCGTCCTCCCACCCAGTCATACATTGGGAACCTGTCTAACCAGCCTTCAGATTTGGCAACTTTATCCAGATTGCTATCCACACTGGTAATAGCTACTGCATATTGGGCAAAGTCTAGATTTTGTCCAGAGTATGCCTTCTTGACTTCAATCATGCCATTGCGGGGTTCTGGTGTTCCACCGGATTTGGAAATCACCAGTACCAAGGTGCTGGAGAGATTATTTCGGAGTTGGGCTAGAATCCGATCAATACCAGCTGGATCAGTATTGTCGATAAAGTGAATTCTCAGAGGTGGGAACTCAGGTGCGAGGGCTTCCGCGACAAATTGGGGACCGAGGGCGGAACCACCAATGCCAATGGAGATAATATCGGTGAAGCGGCTGGCTTTGGGAGGATGAATAGCACCTGTTTGGACTTTTTCAGCAAAGGCTTCTATCTGCTCTATGGTTTGGACAATTTCTTGTGTCAGTTCCGGAGTGGGGGCCAAATCCGGGTTCCGTAACCAATAGTGTCCTACCATGCGATTCTCATCGGGGTTAGCTATCGCTCCCTTCTCCAAGGCTGCCATATCCGCAAACGCCTTGTCAAACTTCGGCCGCAGTGACTCCACAAAGGCATCATCAAACCGCATCCGACTTACGTCTAGGTATAGTCCCAGTCCCTCGTGGAAATACAACCAATTTTGGTATCGTTGCCACAGTGCCCTAGCATCCATAGGGAAATCTCTAGTAAAGTGTTCTTCAAAAACCAGTTTAATTCAGGGTTCTGACGATCCCTGCTTTGCCTTATACAGTTTTAAGTGTTGGCTAACTCCCTTACCCCTTCGAGTTCAGCAGTGGCTTACGCCAGTCGCCTCAAAACTACCCTAACTTACTCACACCTCTGGTACGTCATCCCCGTGCCAGAATTGGCTAATTTCTCCCCTAATCTGTATGCCTATAAGTACCTGTGCAAAATTAATTTCCTATTTGAAAAATCTGTATCCTTGGCTGGACAAGGAACAGAGCCAAATAGGATGTGTAAATAATTTTGTTTAACTACTTAGGAATCCTAATTTGATTTTTGAAAAAAACTCCGTACACTTCTAATCCTCTTTCCTGTTAAGAATCTGCACAGATCATTTCTCGTCCATCCAACCGGATTCTCATATCACATAATTATCTAAAGTAAAAATATAAAAAATACTTGTGCATGGGTTAATATGTCCCACGGTTACTCTGATGATGTCCAGTGCCTGAAAACCTCATACTGGATTAATTAGTATAAATAATGTTCAATAAAGTACCTAGCTATGGTTGATTATCTAATTTTCCTCGCCATTTCTACAGCTATTTTTGCTCTCTTTGCCCTAGGACTGAATTTACAGTGGGGCTTTACAGGGTTGATTAACTTTGGTCATATCGCCTTTATGACTTTGGGGGCATATACCACGGTTTTGTTAAGTTTACAAGGTATTCCGCTTCTAATATCAGCGATCTTGGGAGCAGTGGCAGCTACGTTGTTAGGCCTGGTAATTGGTTTTGCTACCCTGCGGCTGCGGGCAGATTATCTGTCAATTGTCACCATCGGTGTCGGGGAGCTAATTCGCTTGGTGGTGAATAACCAGGATCTACCCGTAGGTAAATCTTGGGTATCTGGAACTTTTGGGGTGCAGAGTTATGCTATTCCCCTAGCTGATACCCCCAATATGGTGTCCCGAATATTGATGATTGGGTTATTAACAGTGCTGATGGTAATCACCTGCTGGACCTTGTGGCACTGGGTACGCAAGCATCAAGAAGAGTCGATCACCTTCAGGGGAGTGGGGACAATTCTCGGGGTGTTGGCAATTGCCATTTATCTGTCTGGGGTTACAGCCCTGTACAATTACAACACCAAAGCAGGCTTGATGGTATTAGTGCTGTTGGTATTAGCCTTGGTATTTTGGCGCTTAGAAATTTTAGGTAGATCGCCTTGGGGCCGAGTTCTCAAAGCGATTCGGGAAGACGAAGAAGTCCCCAAAGCCTTGGGTAAAAACGTCTTTTGGTATAAAGTCCAATCGTTGATGTTGGGGGGAGCGATCGCTGGTCTGGCAGGTGCCTTTTTTGCTTGGCAACTTAGTGCTATTTATCCAGATGACTTCCAACCCCAACTTACCTTTGATGCTTGGATTATGGTGATCTTGGGTGGGTCGGGGCAGAATCTAGGTACAATCTTAGGGGCAGTAATTTATTTTGCTTACGATGCCATCACCCGGGAACTCCTCCCCCGAATGGTCCCCCTAGATGTGGAACGTCTGGGTGCATTTCGGATCATGGTGATTGGTTTAATTTTAATGGTACTGATGATTTGGCGACCTCAAGGTATCTTAGGTAAGAAGGAGGAACTCACCCTTGGTAAATAACCAATCACCCCCACTCCCCTTACTCACAGCTACCGGACTCTGTAAAAGCTTTGGTGGACTCAAAGCTGTGAGGGAGGCGAATATTGAAGTGGCTCAAGGCAGCATCACTGGTTTAATTGGTCCCAACGGTGCTGGCAAAACTACCCTATTTAACCTCCTTTCTAACTTCATCCGTCCAGATAAGGGGAGAGTGATTTTTGATAGTGAGCCAATTCACCACTTACAACCACACCAAATCGCCCAACAGGGGCTAGTACGCACCTTCCAAGTAGCGAAAACACTTTCTCGGCTGTCAGTGTTGGAAAATATGCTGCTAGCAGCCCAAAAACAAACTGGTGAGAATTTTTGGCATGTGCAATTTCAACCCCACATTGTGATTAGGGAGGAAAAGCAACTACGGGAGCGAGCAATGTTTTTGTTGGAATCCGTAGGCTTGGCTAAGAAGGCCCAGGACTATGCTGGTGGGTTGTCTGGGGGACAACGTAAGTTACTGGAAATGGGCCGAGCCTTGATGACCAACCCCAAGTTAATCTTGTTGGATGAACCAGCAGCTGGGGTGAATCCTAGATTGATTGATGATATATGCGATCGCATCGTCAATTGGAACCGCCAAGAGGGGATGACTTTTCTGATTATCGAACACAATATGGACGTGATTATGTCATTGTGCCATCGGGTTTGGGTACTGGCAGAAGGGCAGAATTTGGCGGTGGGTACCCCTAGGGAAATTCAGAGTAACCCCCAAGTTCTAGCCGCTTATTTGGGGCAATAAATACCTTGGGGGCAGTTTACTTCCAACTCATGGTAGACTGCCCGACATTGTTATCTTAGTGTAAAATGTTAGTATTCCTAATGCTCAAAAAATGCTCAAACTCTCCACACTCTTAAACTGGTGAAAGTCTCCACAATCCCTATTTTGACCAAGAAAGGGTTGATAATACTAAGGTATGGATTGAGCAGTTACAGCAGTCGGTGCGTTATTATGCTTGGCTGAATCCGATGCCTAGTGAATGCTGGCGACAAACTACGGGTGAGGAAATTGCCCGTTTCGTGCCGATGTTTGAAATGAGTCCGCAGGGGATGAATGCGGCAATTAGTGTGTTGCGGGGTCGATATATTGTACTATACTCTGCACGGTTTAGCGCTTTACTTTTAAAATCGCGCTTGAGGTTACAGGCAAAGTTTTTCTGCCCAGGCAAAAGTCCAGAAATCAGCCGTTTTTAGTATAAAAGAGTTGGATGAATCTTGATGCTATTAGAGTTAAGACAATTGAGGATTCAAACAGGACAGCAACTGTTACTTGAGGACGTTAGCTGGCAGCAATTTGAAAATATTTTGGCGGAATTAGGAGAACATCGCGCTGCCAGAATTTCCTATAGTCATGGTTTTTTAGAAATTATGGTTCCCTTACCCGAACATGAAAAAGCCAAAGAAATTATTGGCGATATAGTCAAAATTTTACTGAATGATCTAAGTATCAATTATGATGCTTTAGGTTCAACCACCCTAAAAAACGAAAAAATGAGTCAGGGAGTAGAACCGGATACTTGTTTTTACATTCAAAATCAAGCAGCAGTTATTGGTAAAAATCGCATAAATTTAAGTGTAGACCCACCCCCAGACTTAGCCATAGAAATTGATTTAACTTCTCGCACGCAATTAGATAATTACCAAATTTTGGGAGTACCAGAACTTTGGCGATATCGAAAACAAGGCTTACAAATTAATGTCTTACAAGGTGGAAAATATGTAGAGTCAAATTTTAGTCCTACTTTTCCAGATATTCCGATAATTGAGCTAGTAAATCAATATGTTCAGCAAAGTCAAGTTGTTGGTAGCAGCCAAGCAATTCAAGCTTTTAGAAATTGGCTGCGGGATAATATTTAGGGTCTGCTGAAAAACTCTCCTATTGCGAATCTAGGTGCCAGACGGTGCAAAAAATGGGAGTTTTGGAGGTTGATCCCCAAATTAAACCCACGATTTTTTCCCGAAATGCAAGGCATATTCTCGCACCTGTTTGGACCAAAAACGATTGAAACCCTGATTCCACCTGAGTTCACGCTGATCTTTAGGAAGAATTAATTATCACTATGCCTTACAGTGATTTTACACTGAAAAAAGTGCGTCAAGATCTAGCGATCGCGATCCAGGAGGGAGGAAGATTCTTTCCAGAAATTCCCCGTGTGGAACCTGATGATTTGCTACGCCAAGAACTAGAAGAAGGTTTACCATTAGTACTAGCACGGGGCAGCGAAAAAGCTCGCTCAGAATGGATTATTAGCCCTGTCTTAACAGCAGTTCGACGATTATTAAATCGTCAAGTTGGTCTCTTTTCTGGAGAAGACTTTACCGTAGATCCTCACCTTGGACTCAACGGTATCTGTGACTTTATTATTAGTAAATCACCAACACAATTAGAAATCCAAGCTCCAGTTATCGTAATTATAGAAGCCAAGAAAGAAAATCTCAATGGTGGTTTAGGTCAGTGTATTGCCGAGATGGTAGCAGCTCAAAAATTTAATGCTGCTAATAATATTAATATTCCCATAATTTTCGGTTCTGTCACCAGTGGAACTACCTGGAAATTCCTCAACTTAGAAGGTAATACCGTCAGGATTGATATCACCGAATATCCATTACCACCAGTTGAGTCAATTTTAGGATTTCTGATGTGGATGTTATCATTAAATTAATATTTACTGGAGTTTGGACTAAAAACTCCGTAGCAATAGATGCGGCAAAATTTCTCACTGAAAAAGCCACCGAACAGTCAGAACCAAGGATAATAGATTTAGTCACCACAGTCATAGTTTACAAGTTTGAGAACCTCAGTCGAAAGGAGATTCAAGCCAATGCTCTGGATTTGGAGATAAATCTGACATAATAAAATTGGGATTCTTGATTATACAATCTCCTGTCCACTTATTTTTACGCTTTGATTCATGATAATAAATTCCTTGAGCAATAGATTTTATAACATTATCAATAATGTCTCTGTTAAAACTATTTACACCTGTTCTATAAGGAGGCATTATTAAATTTCCTCTGCGTTCATGAACTATTACAGATTTAAGATTTAAAATTTTCTTAGCATAAGCTGACTTTTGTCTAAATAATGCGTCCATAATTTTAGTTTTAAAAAGAGCTTCTGCAATTTCACTATCATGAATACTCATAATAATTGCAACTGCTGTATATTCATCATCGGCAGAACGTTTGTTATTATGCTCCTCACAAGAAGGAACAGTTAATAAGTTTTTTCTATAATCTGGACTATTGGGTGGAAGATATTTTTTCCTGGGAAAAAACATTTGGGGGGAACATGTTCTCTAGTGTTTGCAATTGCGTCGCAACAATAACAGGTTTGTGGTGGAATTCTAGGTCTAGACATAACTTTTATTCATTATTGTCAATACTTTAGTTAGCATCTTGGCTCTCCCGGTGTGGTGGTGATAAGTTTATATTATGAATCCTCGAAAGATTTTTACGGCAAGCTTTTCAGCCTTCAAACTCTATAAATTCATTAATTTAGAAAAGTAGCTCACCAGTACATTCTTCAAACGCCACATATCCCAATTTAAAAAACGCCAAGGGGAGTAGAACCCAAGGCTTTTGTCCAGAGGATAATCAACCCCTCAAAACCCGCATCCGTCAATTAGCAATTGAAGATGCTACCCTATGCCTAAAAACCCGTTGGTTGGGAAAACTAGCCACAACCCTACAACCCCAACTCACAATCTGGAAGCAAACCGCCACGGAAACCCAACTGCATCCCCGCTTCCCCCACTGGGTAGAAACCGCATTTACCCACCTTGGGGACTTCTGTAATTCCGTGGGGGAGAAGGTCCCCAATGACGCAGATTTGCTCACAGACCCCACCCCTGCTGCCTTAGCTAAACATATCTGCCAAGACCCAGAATTAATAGACATCTCCGAAAATCAGCCCAAAACCCTTACGCCGCAAGGCGCAGATATTAATTGTCGGAGATGTCTAATGTTTAAACAAACCCTAGTTTGTGCCTGTGAACAGTGGTGGGTAGAATTTAATCAAACCCTCCTAGTCCCTCGCAAGGAAAAAATCAAAGCCTACCAAGGGGAAAGCCAGCAACTCAAACAAACATGGGAAAATTTAGGTACACAAGCTGCCCAATCGACCATCGCTGAAATTCAACTGAGACAAGCGACACTGAAAAAGGAAATCAAGGAACTCAAAACCGAGGTGGAACTATTCACCAAAACAGGTCAGAAAATTCGCCAACAAATCGAAGAGGTTTCCACCTGGGAATCTTGGTTAGGGACTTCCAACTAAAAAAATATCGAATTCCCAGGGGAGCAGAGGGAGTAACAGTCGTGTTGAGTCCATAAATTGGGATAATTTAATTTCTGGAAGTCCTTTAGCATCCCAACCCCTGATGGGAGTAATTCCTTTCCAACCCTCAAAATGAGCGAACGTAAAGTCATCAGTTTTATCTAAATTCCACTTACTATCAATAATTAATTAAATCTTAAACTCATTATTTTGTTATTTACAATACAGTTTTTCGGAAAGGTTGACTTTTAAATACAGAGACTACTTTTTTATGAGTAGTGCGTAAATGATGTTATCTCAAGGAAGTAACTATGGGGATCACTAAAAACAATAATCTACGTTATCTTTCTAAAGTAGGATAGTAATTTACTACTAAAGGTCAGTATAATATGAAGAACCATATTTTTCAACTCTAGAATTCGCTTGAAAAGGATTAGCTAATCTTATGGATTGCTGCTAACTTGCTTCAAACGGGAAAATCTGCTAGTTGAAATTAGACTTTTTCAAAAAAATGATTACAACCAGGGACTTAAAAATGCAGGAAATACAAAAAGTTTGTTGCCCAAATTGTGGCAGAGCAGCAGAACGCCATTACATTGCTGACAGTAATTTAACCCGGACACAATGCCCAACCTGCGACTACCTGATGATTAGTTGCACTCTAACTGGCAAGGTAATTGAGGCTTACGCTCCTGGTATTTACGCCAAACGTTGAGGGAGGCAGGAGGCTCTGTACGTCAATAGAAGGTTTGAGCATTAACCAGAAGTGATTGCTCCCTTCTACCCTCTGCTCAGATCTTGCACCTCTCCGTACCAACCCAGGCATCCTAAAAAGATGCGCGATAAGGCTACCTTATTTTTATAGGTTTTTCTCGCTAAATCAATGGTTTGTGATTGATACTGTGTGATTAAATTACATCAAATTTTATTGGTGCAAGATGTGAGTCTGCCTTTATTGATAAATTATGGGAAATTTGGCTCTAGTAAACCTCGGCGTAAATAGGTAGACCATATTGTGGGGAGTAAGCAGCAAAGTTGAGAGCGGTTTTGTATAGTTTGGTTATTTATGCCAAGTGGTACTAGAAACTCGTCTAGTGGAGACGGGGAGATGGGAAATTCCCAGTCCCCAATCTCAAATTAGTAGTCCTAAGCTGTCCACAGGCCGCATCAGCTTCTAGACCACGAGAATAGCGGACGCTCACAGCAATATTTTGTTGCTTGAGCACTTTCACAAAGGCTTGAATGCGATCGCCGCTAGGACGCTTGTAGTCTACTTCCTCAATGGGATTGTAGGGAATTAAATTGACGTGACATTGAAATCCCCGCAGGCGTTTTGCCAGTTGCAAGGCATGTTCAGGTAAGTCGTTCACCCCAGCGAGAAGGATATATTCAAAGCTGATCCGTCGTCCAGTAATTTCGACATATTCCCGACATTCAGTTAGCAAATCTTCTATGGGGTAGGGACGGGCACTGGGGATGAGCTGTTCTCGCAGTGCTTGGTTAGGAGCGTGGAGACTAACAGCCAGGGTAACTTGTAGTTGGTGCTGGGCTAACTGCCGGATACCATCACGGATGCCAACAGTGGAAAGAGTGAGCGATCGCTGACCGATACCCACATCTTGATTCAAGGATTTAATCGCTGCTAGGACATTTTCTGTATTTAGTAGGGGTTCACCCATGCCCATAAATACCACATGACTAACCCGGTGCTGAAAATCTTCTTGCACAGTCAGCACCTGATCGACAATTTCCCCCCGGCTCAGGTTTCGTTTATATCCACCTTTCCCAGTGGCACAGAAATCACAGGCCATGGGACAACCAACTTGGGTAGATACACAAACGGTTAACCTTTTGTCGCTGGGGATGCCTACAGTTTCGACTATTTGCCCATCCGTGAGTTGGAGAAGATATTTAACGGTACCATCGGCAGCCACAGAACGATGGTGTAGGGTTGAGCGGCCGATGGGGACTGCGGCAATTTCCGAACGCCAGTGCTTAGGGAAGACGGAAATATCAGCAAGCGATCGCACCCCTTTGTGATAGATCCATTCATGCAGTTGTTTGCCTCTGTAGGCAGGTTGTCCCTGCTGCTGCACCCAGGCAGTTAACTCCTCAATGGTTGCCCCCAGTAGGGGTTGTGTGGAAACAGACATGGTATTTTTTATGGGCATAGATCTTTATGGTAGTATGTCGATCTTTAGTTGGGATGGGGTCAGCAATTCTTAATTTTATTTAGTCGCCAGTTTCCTGACTTATGGGGGGGTAGCAGTGACGTCCATACACATGATAGTTAATTTGTAAAGTGCGTAAGTCCTAAAATCTACAATCTACAATTTTTTACTCAAGCCCCAACATGAAGGTATGGGGTTAATCTAAAATCTAAAATCCAAAATCTAAAATTGTTTGACGGGCAATCTCACCCGGTCCAAGTCCCCAAGAAGCCAGCAGAATGAGGCGGGTTCGTTCCACCGACCATTGTGGACTTTTCCGCTTTCGGCTCAGGCGCTTCAGGATTTTGTAGACTTTGTTGGGCAGACAAATGCCTTGAGTGGAGGTTAAACTCGTCATAGAAGAAAGAGGTTTGGGGTCTAACAGTTTGTTGAGGCAAGATATTTTGAGAACCATTATTGCCTACAGCAGCTTGTTAGATTTTCCTTCATTTACCTGGGGCAGAACTTCTGCCGCCTTGGACTAGATGTGTAAATTAAACTTAATAACGCTGTTATGACTAATTTTGCTGATTGGTTTGAAAGCATTACTGATAAAAAGCCGTTTCCGTATCAGGAACGTCTTGCCACAAAACCAGAGTTACCCCTCCTGTTAGATGTGATTACAGGTGCAGGTAAAACAGCAGCAATTATTTTAGCTTGGCTTTGGCGAAGAAGATTTCATCCAGATCCAGCGATTCGTCAAAAAACTCCAAGACGAATGGTTTACTGTTTACCCATGCGAACCTTAGTTGAGCAAACTTATGCAGAGGCAGAAAAGTGGCGGCGAAAGGCTTGTTTAACTGAGGAGGTGGAACTTCATTTATTAATGGGGGGAGCAGTCAGTAAGCGTTGGGACAGGTATCCAGAAAAGGACTGCATTTTGATTGGCACTCAAGACCAGCTACTTAGTCGTGCTCTTAACCGTGGCTATGGCATGAGTCGTTACCGTTGGCCTGTTCATTTTGCATTATTGAATAATGATTGTCTTTGGGTTATGGATGAAGTACAGCTGATGGGAGCAGGGTTAAGAACATCAGCACAACTTCAGGGGTTTAGAGAAGAGTTTGGAACTTACGGAACAACTAAGTCATTGTGGATGAGTGCAACTCTGAACTCAGAAATTCTACAAACTGTGAACTATCAGCCAGACTTCAATCAAACCCAAAATTTGAGTGAGGAAGATAAAGTCCACCCAGTTCTCCAACAACGGATAGGGGCTAAAAAGCGGCTAATAAAAGCTAAAACAATGCTGTCCAGTAATGAAAAAGACTATGCTAAAACATTTGCTCTGGAAATAGCTCAAGCCCATACCCCTGGGAAATTGACATTAGTAATTTGTAATCGAGTCAGTCGTGCCCAGGCAGTTTATCAGGAGTTAGAGAAACAGAAGCTAGTAGAAACTCCGCTATTGTTAATCCATTCACGCTTTCGAGGGCAGGAACGTGAGGATCTGAATAGAAAATTGCATGGGTTCCTTTCCGGCATTCTCGTTGCTACTCAAGCTGTTGAAGCTGGTGTAGATATCTCCGCCCAAATTCTGTTTACAGAACTGGCTCCTTGGTCATCTTTAGTTCAGCGGATGGGTAGATGTAACCGTTATGGAGAGTGTTCCGAACAAGCCATAGTGTACTGGGTTGATATTGATTTAAATAAGAAAGAATCTGCTAGTCCATACGCAAAAGAGGAATTGGCAGAGGCGCGAGAGTTACTGATTTGTTTAGAAGATGTTAGTCCCAAATCTTTAAGAACCATTAGAGCTAAATCGCCAGAAGTTGATGGTTTAATTCCTCGCAAACATGATCTGTTGCAACTTTTCGATACCTCAACAGACCTGGCTGGACATGACATTGATATTTCCTCATTTATTCGGGAAACCAAGGAGACGGATGTTGCGATCGCATGGCGTAATTGGGAGGGCAATCAGCCTGAACCTGAAAGTGGTGCTTTATTACAAAAAGAACTCTGTCGTGTCAGCATCTATCAAGCGAGTAAATTGCTGGAGAATCTCAAAAAACAGCAACGTTTCGCTTGGGTTTGGGATGGGCTACAAGGAAAATGGGTAAGAGCTACAAGCCTGTATCCAGGAATGTCCTTACTACTAAATTGCTCGGGTGGTGGTTATTCTGTAACTCTGGGTTTTACTGGAGACACCAAGGATCTACCGGAGCCAGTGAAAGCAGAGGTAATAGAAGCAGATCACGATGATAGAGATTCACTGACTGATCGGGTTGGGGCATATATCACTTTGGTGGCTCATTCACAGGATGTCGCTGATGAAGTCAGGAGACTTTGCGAGAACCTTTCTGGGTATAGTCTGACAACAGATTTACTAGTAAGAGCAGGACAATGGCATGATTTGGGCAAAGCCCACGAAGCTTTTCAGGAAATGCTAACTCGTAATCGTCCTGACTTAATTGGTAATCAATATTGGGCTAAATCTGACCACAGGTGTCAAATGAAACTAGAACGTCGAGGGTTTCGGCATGAGTTAGTGAGTGCCTTGGTGGCATTACAACAGAGAGAGCCATTTCTGTTGACTTATTTAGTTGCAGCACACCACGGCAAAATTCGCTTGAGTATCCAACCACGTCCCCAGGAGTTCAAACCACGAGAACCAAATAAAAAATATGCATTGGGAGTGTGGGATGGCGACGACTTTCCGGCGATTTATTTGGGTAATGGTATATCTGTAGAAGCGCAAAAATTATCTTTAATTTGTATGGAGATGGGAGAGCATCAATCTGAAGAATCTTGGACGGCACAGGCGATCTCTTTGCTAGAAGAACATGGGCCTTTTAAACTAGCATTCCTGGAAACTATTATCCGTGTAGCTGACTGGTGTGCTTCTGCTAAATATGCACCTGACATTCTGGAGAAAAATGATTGATGCGTGAAATTATTACCTTGTTAGGTTGCATGGTACTACCCTTATCCAACTATCTGAAAGCCCTGGGTGTATTACGATTGGTCGTTGAGCAAAAGAAAGACTCGAAAGCTAAAGGTTGTTGGCGGGGTAATGCCTTCAAGTTATTTACCAACTTGTCCACAGATGAGTTAGTAGAGTTCTTTTTGTATGAATATCAACCTAGCCCATTAGTTGCTCCTTGGAACGGTAGCACTGGTTTTTATCGAAAGGATAATAAGAAAACAATAGAAGCTATTCTCAACTCGCAAACTGAGCGATTAGCGGACTACCGGGAAACTATTTATATTGCTCAAAAGCAGGTAGATGGCCTCAACCTGACTGTCAAACCCGAGGACAAAGATGAGAAAAGGAAGTTATTAACCAAACTACGAAATAATCTCCCTGATCGATCTGTCAAATGGCTCGATACTTGTACGCTAATTAGTTCTGAAGAAGTAAAATTTCCCCATTTAACTGGTACAGGAGGAAACGACGGTAACTTTGAGTTTAGTCGTACCTTCATGCAGCAGTTACAGGAGCTATTCGACTTTCGCTCTGGAAAACCAAAGGAGAACGCGAACTTACTGCTGCAAGCTGCCCTTTTTGATGCCACGATTCCTGGACTATCCTTTGCTGGAAAAATTGGACAATTTAATCCGATCGCCGCAGGGGGAGCTAACGCGGCACCAGGCTATGATGCGGACTCTAGAGTTAACCCCTGGGACTACGTGCTAATGCTGGAAGGTATCATGCTATTTACTAGTAGTGCAACTCGTCGCTATGAGCAGTCGGAAGCAGCAGATTTTACTTATCCTTTCACAGTTCATCCTTCAAATATAGGATATGGCAGTGCCGCTGATGGTGACGAAGCCAGAGCCGAACTGTGGACACCCTTATGGACAGAACCAACAGGTTTAAAGGAATTAGAACTGTTATTTAATGAGGGACGGGCAAAAGTTGGAGGACGGACAGCACGCAATGGTCTAGATTTTGCTAGAGCAATTTCCAGCCAGGGAGAACTCCGGGGAATTCATGAATTTATTCGCTATAGTTTCCAAGTTCGTAATGGTCTTTCGTACTTTGCAATTCCCTTGGGACGTTTCCAGCCAATAGTTAATCCTCAGGCTGATCTACTAGCAGAGTTAGATGAATGGTTATCTCATTTCAAGCGCGCTGTCAGTGACAAAAATGCCCCAGCTTCAGTTAAACGGGTACACCGCAGGTTAGAAACAGCAATTTTTGAATTTAGTCTAGCCAGAAATCCTTTGCTTGATGTATTGGTAGCTTTGGGAGAAGTAGAAACAGCTTTAGATCGTTCTCTAAAATTCACTAAAGACAAATTTTTGCAACCTATACCAACACTTAATGCTCGATGGGCTCAATACTGCTATGATGAGTCAACTGAATTTCGCTTGGCTTTGTCTTTGGCAGGTATAGGATTGCGCCAAAGATTAGTGCGGGTGAGGAAAAATAAATTCGAGAGGAACGAATGGCTTGAAAATGATGATGGTATTACCACTTGGCAAGTGGGAACTTTAGAGAACAACTTGATTGCTCTGCTGAGGCGAATAAATATTGAATTTGAGCGATCTTCAAAACAGCAGGGACAAAACCTGAATACCAAGTTAGAAACAACATCTAGTTCGGCTTTAGCCCAATTAGATGACATTTTGTGCTGGATTCAAGGTGATGTTGATGATGCGCGAGTTGAAGAAATTGCCCGTGGACTTTCTTTGGTCAAGCTTAATGAGAGGTTCCCCTATGATGTACCCATAAAACGTTCAGGATTATCTTTTTCTACCCCACCAACACCCATTGCCTATGCTCTTGTAGCTGTTGTCCACCACCGGACTCTTAAACAAGATGCCTTGCAAACAGTTTTCCGTCACAATCCTCTATCTCAAGATTTAACCTTACCTTTAGTACCTGCACTGCTAGAAAAATTGGCAATTGGGGATTGTTATACAGCTACCAGATTAGCTGCCCGTCGATTGTATGCCAGTGGTCTAAACCCAGCTATTAAGGAAGGGATTTTTGAGCCAAGTGATCTTACTCGACGCATTGCCGCAGCCCTAGCATTTCCAATTTCTAATACAGATATTGCTCGCTTACTCAAGCAAATTCAAATATTTGACCTCGAAACTAATTCAAAGGAGTAATTAATGGATTTTAGCTTGCTAAAAGACGAATCCCGACTTTTAATTGAAGCTGACCTTGCACCAATCCAAGGAACTCGGTTTCAGCCTACAGGATTTCCTGATTTGGGAGCAGCAACTTACCAGCTTCCTGGTGATAAAACTCCAATGCTGCTACTGGAATCAGCACAAAGCGTAGCGAATCGTCTAGAAAGCACAATTTGGGACGAGACAGCCCAAGATGTCGTCCAGCCATTGCGGGGTATTCCCTATGTAGTAGTCAAGCAAGAAGATCAGGTGCTGACAAATTCTCTATTAGAAGCGCATCGTCTCAGTTCCTTCTATATTTTAGAAGGTGACAGAAGATTCCTTGATCAATTGAAGAAAGAACTTGAGCCACCAAAAGAACGCCCTGTTGATTTTCACAAGTTGGCTAAAATTTTGGCAAAGTATGATATCAACTCCCTACTTCATGGCATATTCATTGCCAAACAAGAAATTGCTGGCGGAAGATTTAAATTAGCCCGTGCGCTCTCAGGTTTTATAGAAGCTAGGAATGTCATCCCAGTTAATTCCGGTGGTGTGAAGAATGACCGACTAAACCCATCAGCTGATGCGAAAAAAGGTGGCGGTAATATTCCTTTCCATAGAGAAGAATACACAGCGGAAGAAATTAAAGCATATTTTAGCCTTGACCTGGCACAAATTCGTGGTTACCGTTTTAGTTCAGAAGTTGAAGATTTGCTGATAGCGATCGCTCTCTACAAAATTCAAAGTTTTTTAGAGCGAGGACTACGCTTACGGACTGCTTGTGATTTAACTTATCTAAGTATAACTGTTAAGTGTCCAGTCACATTTAAACTACCAGACCTGACAACTCTCACTAAAGACCTACCAGAACTAGTGGCAGCAGCAAAATCTGCCTTCGCTGACCCACCGATTACTACGGTTAATTATGAAGCTAAAAAGGCTACAAAGTAAAAATGAGTGTTGCAATTTCCATTCAATTTCTCACTGGACGTTATCATGCTACCCCTTGGAATCATCAAGTAAACGAAGGTATAGTGGAGTGGCCTCCTTCGCCTTGGCGCATTCTGCGTGCTTTCGTCTCAGCATCTTATCGCTTGCCACAACCACCTGCTAGAACTGAGTTGTGTCAATTGTTGGCCAGTCTAGCAAATTGCTTACCTAAGTATGTAGTACCGGAGCGTACTATAGCCCATACCAGGCACTATATGCCTATATGGAAAGAAGGAAAAGCCACTACAACCAAAGTATTTGACACTTTTATAGTCTTACCAGGAGGAACGCTTTCCCCTCAAGCAGTAGTAAAAGTGGTTTGGCAGGATGTGCAATTAAATCAACCTCAACTTAATTTGCTGAAGCAACTATGTCGCCAAGTAACTTATCTGGGACGTGCCGAATCCTGGGTAGAGATGCAGGTAATTGACGATATAGTTCTTTTAAATAACTCCGCCGCTGAATGCAATGCTATTCCTGCCCAATGGGAAGACAAACTAGAATCACACCAGGAACAAGTCAAAGTATTAGTAGCACTAACAGACCAGGAACTGGAAGGATTTAAAGCAGCGATCTCTGTTGTACCCAAACCTAAAAAAGGAAAAGGAAAATGGAAAGTTCCTGCGGATATTTTAGAAGTTTTGGAGTTAGACATTGGTAATTTGCATCGAGAAGGTTGGAATGGTATTCCTGGTAGTCGTTGGGAGACGTATATTATTAAATATCAGCCAAAATCCTTTTATCCAAAACTCAATTACTCCAGCAGTATTAATTCAAAATTACCGAACTTTGCTCGATTTGCTATAGTTTCCAATGTTTTACCAAATATTACAAAAGCAGTATCTTTGGGCGAAAGGTTTCGTCAAGCATTGATGGCATGGAGTAAAGATAAATCAGAAATACCAGCTAGTGTTTTTTCTGGCAGAAAGCCTAATACTGATATTCAGCGCACGGATGGAGGAGGAATATATTTAAAAGGACAACAACACGCTTGGTATCTGCCAGAAATAAATCGACAGGGAAAAATTGACCATGTAGTAGTTTATGCTGCGGGAGGGTTTGACTCGGAACAAGCAGTTTATGCTCTGAAAAACCTGCCACAAATATGGGGAAATGAAGGATTTGACCTCCAGACAGTTTTAGTCTCTTTGGGAAAAATTGAGGATTATGCTACAGATCCCAGGCAGCAAGATGGAAGATACCTTGTTATTGGTAACACCAGAAAATGGCGTAGTTTAACTCCAATGGTGTTGCCTCGTTACCCCAAGTGTTATAGTAATGGTCAGAAAAAATTTATTCCTAACACTGAATTTCAGCTTGATGGTCCAGAGGATCAGGCATTGAAATTGCTTGCTTGTCTTGAGTATTTGTCCATTCCTGATAATTGCACAAAAGAGGCACAAGGTGAGTGGTTATGTTTAAAAAGCCCAGATAATACACCCTTAGTTAAGGTCAGGCGTTGTAATAGTGGTATTACCCAGTACGGTTGGCAGATGTTTCAACGTCATCGTTATCATGGTCATGGGCACAAATCATTAGATAATGGTTATTGGTTGGAAATAGAATTTATACAGGAAAAGCAAGGTCCGATTGCTCTTGGATATGCAGCACATTTTGGACTGGGAGTATTTGTTCCTATAGAGGAGTAAATTGCGCGGATGGGTAGGTGTAATTCTACGTTATTGCGCCCAAAGCTGGAAATCATTGCTGTGTAAGGATTTTAGGCAAACAGCTTCAAAACAGAACGGCGCAAATTCTCAAACCCTTACCAACAGAAGATTTGAGCCTTCTGAACTAGAGTAGATATTGGATATATGTGGGGTAAAATTTATCAAATATAAATCATCCGCGCAACTGAACCTTGAAAACTATGTATACTAAGTTTTTAGAAAGTCCGCTGTGATTCTGCCCGTAAGAGGTGCAGCTCCTTTGAAGCAATATCTCCAGCGATCGCTGTATGGCATCTCATCGGTGATTCTGCCCGTAAGAGGTGCAGCTCCTTTGAAGCAATGCCCCCAAGGGCAACGCAGCGTGGATGGTAGAGTGATTCTGCCCGTAAGAGGTGCAGCTCCTTTGAAGCTTTTTGTAGGTACGCGTAGGTAGCAAAATTGAGGGTGATTCTGCCCGTAAGAGGTGCAGCTCCTTTGAAGCCGTATCATATGCGAAATTTACGTATGTGGGTGTTGTGATTCTGCCCGTAAGAGGTGCAGCTCCTTTGAAGCTGATCAAGGATTTATTAATTACCAGTATCAAAGGGTGATTCTGCCCGTAAGAGGTGCAGCTCCTTTGAAGCGAGGTACCCGCTATCCAGGAACTTTTTGTATACGGTGATTCTGCCCGTAAGAGGTGCAGCTCCTTTGAAGCAATTTCTAAGTAAAGCTTAGATTCCCCGTAGAGAAGTGATTCTGCCCGTAAGAGGTGCAGCTCCTTTGAAGCGTAAAAAGCAACTCATTTTTGGTGGAATACACTTGGGTGATTCTGCCCGTAAGAGGTGCAGCTCCTTTGAAGCTTAAGGGAATTGATTATGATCCTTCAGATTTTTGGTGATTCTGCCCGTAAGAGGTGCAGCTCCTTTGAAGCCTCTGGCAGGGCAGCTATTTTCCTCCGCACCCGCGTGATTCTGCCCGTAAGAGGTGCAGCTCCTTTGAAGCCTTGGGGTAATTGGGCAGCTTCGTGGGATTTGAGTGATTCTGCCCGTAAGAGGTGCAGCTCCTTTGAAGGCCCGCTGTATTTAGGGCGGAATAAATTGGTAAGCCGTGATTCTGCCCGTAAGAGGTGCAGCTCCTTTGAAGGATCCAAAGTATTGTGCTTTCGCTCGGATGACGGCGTGATTCTGCCCGTAAGAGGTGCAGCTCCTTTGAAGGGTCGATCTAATTCCACATCGATCCAGTAAGGGGACAGTGATTCTGCCCGTAAGAGGTGCAGCTCCTTTGAAGGGGCAATATAATACCCATCACCACCGCATCTACCGTGATTCTGCCCGTAAGAGGTGCAGCTCCTTTGAAGTCGGACAAACACGTAGACAGCAACCTCAATTTTGGTGATTCTGCCCGTAAGAGGTGCAGCTCCTTTGAAGTTACCAGAACCTAGGGATTAAGTCTCTAGTAGTCACGTGATTCTGCCCGTAAGAGGTGCAGCTCCTTTGAAGTATTGGCTACGGTAAATCCCTTAAGTCTGCTTGGGTGATTCTGCCCGTAAGAGGTGCAGCTCCTTTGAAGTCATCTATCAGCCTATCCCGCACCTCCAGCGTTTTGTGATTCTGCCCGTAAGAGGTGCAGCTCCTTTGAAGTTTGGCAGTTGCGCCACTGCCAATGGCGCCCGGCAGTGATTCTGCCCGTAAGAGGTGCAGCTCCTTTGAAGTAGCACAGAGAGAAAGCGTGAGGAACTAGGTAAGGGTGATTCTGCCCGTAAGAGGTGCAGCTCCTTTGAAGTTAGGACTCAAATTACACTCGCAGAAATTGAATCTTGTGATTCTGCCCGTAAGAGGTGCAGCTCCTTTGAAGCACTTAGTGAACTAAGGAGAATAGCAGATGGATAAGTGATTCTGCCCGTAAGAGGTGCAGCTCCTTTGAAGCTTTAGGCATCCTTAACTTAAAAGCCTTTTCCGAAACCAGACTAAACTCTGTTGTAGAGAAAGATTAAGTTACCGGACTCTGCTAGTTATGACAAAAGACTTGGCAATTCGTACCTGTGGACTAACTAAGCAATTTGATCGGCAAGTTGCTGTTAATAATGTGGATTTAGAAATCCAGATGGGTGAAGTTTACGGACTAATTGGTCCCAATGGTGCTGGGAAAACTACTCTAATCCAAATGCTAGCAGCAGCACTGGAGCCAACTACTGGGGAGATTTATATCAACGGCGATCGCTTGCTGCGGGGCAAAAGCAACCCCACACTCAAGCGTCGTCTGGGTTACTTACCTGATGACTATCCGCTGTATGAAGATTTAACGGTCTGGGACTACCTAGATTACTTTGCGCGGCTGTATCGCTTACGAGAACCCCGACGTACCCAACGTCTGCATGAAGTTTTGGAACTGATCCAACTCGGTAACAAACGTCATAGCCAGATTGCCACATTGTCACGGGGGATGAAACAGCGGTTGAGTTTAGCGCGTACTATTATCCACGAACCAATTTTACTGCTACTAGATGAGCCGGTGTCTGGACTGGACCCCATTGCTAGAATGCAGTTTCGGGAAATCATCAAGGCTTTACAAGGGGCTGGGATGACAGTATTAATTTCCTCTCATGTACTGAGTGATTTAGCAGAGTTGTGTACCTCCGTGGGAGTTATGGAACTTGGGTTTCTAGTAGAAAGTACCTCGTTACAACAACTTTACCAACGTCTTGCTCGGCAGCAAATTTTATTATCAACACTGGGTAACTTAGAAGTGCTTGTGGATGAAATCAAAAATCATCCCTTGGTGGAAGAGTGGGAGGTAATCCCAGGGAAAAATGGCCTGCGGGTGAATTTTTCTGGTAACCAGGAAGATTGTGCTGATTTGTTGCGATCGCTTGTTAGTAGTGGGATTCCTCTAACTGATTTTTACTGCACTCAAGAAGACTTAGAAACTATTTTTCTCAAATTAGGTCATAAACAAGCATCGTAATACTATTTAGTAGAGAATTTTACCGTATGATTGATAGAATACAGGAATGGAACCCCCAACTGTTCCGGGAACTCAAAGGAAAGCTGAAATTTCTCAATGTAGTGATAGCTGTTACTTCATCCCTACTGTTGCAATTGGTAGTTTTTTTATATCAGCTACGGGATATCCCTGGTAATGGATACACCTTATCTGAACGCTACTGTGGTCCCCATCAAGGACAACTTACCCTTTGTCCTGCTGCTCAAATTGATTGGCAATCCTGGTGGCAAGACCACTGGGGGTACACTTTCCTCAGCCTCTCTGTAATTTTTATCCTCACCTTGTTAATTGGCGGTACTTATTTACTGATCAGTGATTTAGCGAAGGAAGAACAGCGGGGGACACTAAATTTTATCCGCCTTAGTCCCCAATCAGAAGCTAGTATCTTGACTGGTAAGGTGCTGGGAGTACCAATTTTAATTTATCTGTTTGTCCTCGTAGCAATTCCCTTTCATTTGTGGGCTGGATATGCTGCCAAGATAGAATTCAGCCACATTTTCAGTTACTACGCCATTGTGGTTGCTAGTTGTATTTTCTTCTATAATGCCGCCCTGCTCTTAAGCTTAGTGAGAACTTGGTTCGGTGGCATTAAACCTTTTTTAGGCAGTAGTGCCATTGTTTTGTATATGTTGGTGACAATAATTATGTCAGCCAATGAAAATAGTGATGAAATCTATCAATCTACGGCTTGGTTCAGATTGTTTAGTCCTTGGGATATTACAGGATATTTATTTCCCAAATTATTCAATGACGATTATTCACTAGTTCAGACCTGGAAATTTTTCTCTTTTCCAGTTGGGGAAAGTTTAATTACTCTCATTGGTTTTTATCTGTTGAGTTATGGGTTGTGTGCCTACGGTCTCTGGCAAACAATAAAACGTTGTTTCCGCAACCCGAATGCCACGATCCTGAGTAAAGGACAAAGTTATTTATTTGTAGCTGGTTCCCAAGTCATGTTTTTGGGTCTAGCTATGCCAATGCACAGTGGAGAAGAGACACATTTAGTATTATTTAATACCGTAATATTTTTTGGACTCATCATCATTCTCTCCCCTCACCGCCAAACCGTTCAAGATTGGGCAAGATATCGACACCAAAAGACAGATAAATCTTTATTTCAGGATTTGATGTGGGGTGAAAAAAGTCCAGCACTG
>Ga0116227_10002652_pt1 | contig 40344 bp, 42 predicted proteins | sample S1TSphgellanicum_FD_89693 | JGI IMG/M metagenome (GOLD analysis project Ga0116227, IMG submission 89693) | Host-associated microbial communities from peat moss isolated from Minnesota, USA - S1T2_Fb - Sphagnum magellanicum MG | ecosystem: Host-associated > Plants > Peat moss > Unclassified...
CACAGGAACGATTGGGAAAATATCGGGAAATGCATTTGGGAACACTTAGAGAACTAAGACTCTTTGAAAACGTGATGAACAAAAGAAAAAAAAAAAAAAACCCCCCCCCCCTCCCCCCTCCTGTTCAAAAAGAAAAAAACTGGATCGTTCATGAGTGCATGCTGAGCCTCCTCATTGGCTGCATGAAATTTCTCTTTCCAAAACTGTTGGTCACCATTTTTCGCATAGGCTAATGTCACAGACAGAATTTTGGGGACATAGTGAGGATCCATGGCCATGAAAATTCTGAGAGCCTGTGAAACTCATCCAATGTAATGTTTCTTTTTTCAAATCTGTTACGTACTTGGGTTGGCGATTATTCACAAGAGGATTTAACGACTTAGCCGAATTTGTCTACAAGTCAAAGAGGAAAATGGAAACGTTTAGGGTCCATGGTATATTTTGACTACATGCTAGAGCCTATTATGTAAACATGGTGATGTCAAAATTTGTTTTTCCTCATAACATGGTCACTGTGAGCCTTTTTTTTTAAACAGAAAGACTTTGTACTTTTACACAGTCGCCTTTTTTTTGGGTCACCAAGATGCGAAATTTTGACAAAAACAGAAACACCGATTCCCAAGCCCATCCCATGGAAATTCAATATTCATTTTTTTTTGTCATGTGAGGCTCAACTATCAATGGATTGTGTTGAGGTACAACAGAAATTATGGGCAGAGAATCTCTAGTGTATCTGGAGGGCACCTTCTAAGTCAAAATAGTCCACCAACTTACTTTTTTTCTTTGTTTCCCGTGATACTTGCCCAGTATCATGGGAAAAAAAGGACTTTTTTGTTGCCCATGCTTTGAGTCGCATAATGCCCTTGGAACTGAGGGGTGCAAGTACTTCATGAACTCCTTGCTTCAAGGGTGTTTACCCTTCTCATAAAGGAGTTCCAAGTTACCAAAGTTTCTGATGGTCGTTGCACATGAAGAGGTCAAACCAAACCCCTATCCCTTAGGGGTACAAAAATTATTGAAAGAAAAATGGTCAAGTTTTGGCCTGTTAACTTCCACGGAGTTGAAAAGTTGGACCGTGGGGTTCCTTCTCACATGTGAGGAGTGAACACCTCCCTCGGAGCATAATGGGGACATGGGTACTTTTTCATCCTTGAAATAGTATTGGGTAATTTTAACTGTGGACCCAGTCATCCCTTAGGAATAGCAGTGTACATGTTGGGTTCTAATTATATATTTCAAAAGTTATGGTCATGCTTGTTGTTTTTTGTGTTTAGGCATTGTTTTATAACATTTCATAGAGAAGTTTTTTTTAATGTGATTTTTAATTAAAAAATATTATTCTGAAAGTTTGCGAATGTGGATGTTGTGATGTCCTTAGCATTTTCGGTGGTTTTTGTTTTTAAAATTTTATCTTGTGTTCATAAATGATAAAAATTATCATGTTTTGATGAGTCTTTTCTTGTTTCACGATTTTTGTCTACTTTCATGACTATTAACTATTAACATCTAGTTTACACAATAGAAAGTTTTTTCAAAAATCTCATCAAACTACTCGCCTAGGGGTTGTGAAAGGAGTAGTTTGGTTCATATCCTTTGAAATGTTGAATAAAAAAAAATAAAGAATTATCGTTTGCATTATCTAACTTTTCAAGGTTTGTTAAAGTTGACCCCTTACATAGTATGAGGCCTTGTCAATTGATGGGTTAGACCACCATTAGATATTATGATAACACTAGTGTGAACCCCGTGCATAATGCATAGGTGTGTTATTTCAACAATGTTTGGTTGATGTTTTTGGTTTTTTAAAAAAACTTTTCTTTTCAAACAACCGTTAGTCCCCCCCCTCGCCCTGGTCCTTCGCATTTCCCACTCCGATTTTTTATTTCGTCGACCCCCTGCGCCCGATCCTTCTCATTTCCCATTTCGGTTCTTTAACCCGTCGAGCCCCCCCCGCCCGGTCTTTCGCATTTCTCACTCCGATTCTTTAACCTGTCGATCCCCCCAGCCGGTCCTTCACATTTCCCACTCCGGTTCTTTAACCCATCGATCCCCCCCACCCGGTCCTTCACATTTCTCACTCCAATTTTTTAACCTTTCGGTTCTGATTCTTGAGAACCCAACAGGAACAAAAGAACCGTTAGTTCTTTTCATTTCAACAACCTTGCCGAGCTAATGGTTTTCATGGAAGAACTGCCACTTCATTGGCCGGTTCTTTGACTTTGTCATTATTTTGAGGCCCATAACTATGTACCAAGACTACCTTAACTATCCGTGGCCACTGTCCGTCCCATTCTTGGTGGGCAGAAAGTTTCAATGCCACTTGTTCGAGCGGAATCAGGGGAGGCTTCATTCTTCCTTTAATATATAATTTAAATGCTAAATTTTAGCATTTCATAATGAGATGTATTAAAATTTTCGTTCTTTGCGGATACCACTGAAAGAGGGGATACGGAGTGGAAGCAGGCCCAAAGACAGGGTGACTTTCTGGATAAGTCCAGTACACAGAAAACAAAAAAGGGACCAAAACTGATTTTGTCACCTAAAGTCGTCACTGCACTTCGACCCCTAAAGCATGACCACCCAAGGATATTATATAAGTAGATTGAAAGTTGTTATTTTAGGTTAGCACATGAACACTCTTGTGAAAAGATGGTGGACCGTTTCAATGTGAAAGCATCAACCATTAGAAAGTCCACAGAGATAATTATTAGTGCATTTAATTTATTTAAAAATATATTCATACATCTAGTGGGGGATGGTTGAAAGGGGTATGTTTTTAAAAAAAACCTAAAGTGGAGAAGGATACATTTTCCAAAAAACCAGAATTGCCACCCCTTGGTTCTAGAGTTAGGAAGTGGGACAACAACCAATTTTATTTTATTTTATTCAGTTTCATTAATTCATTGAGTTTATGTGTGAGCCTAAAAATTTAGTAGAATTTTTCTTTTTTAATTTGGACATTCTATGTGAAAATGGCACTATGAGAAATGGAGGGGGGTACATTTTACAAAAACATTGTTGCTCTTTGTTTTTAGAGGTAGGGAGTGGGACAATAGCTACCATTTTTATTTTTATTTTTAAAATTTCAACAATTCATTGAATTTATGTGTGAATCTAAAGATCTATTAAAATATTTCTTAATTTGGACATTCTATGTGGAAGTGGCACCATGAAAAGTGGAAGGAGGTGCATTTTCTAAAAGAAACCCATTCCACAGTTTAGAGGTACAGGATAAGATAGTAAGTCATGGCATCAAAATATATATTCAGTTTTATCAATTCATTGAGTTTATATGCAAGTCTAACCATTTATTGGAACAGTTTGTTTTTTATTTGGACATTCTATGTGGATATGACACCCTAAGAAGTGGAAAGAGGTACTACAAGCTATATACATTTAACTTGTTAAAGAATTATTTCCATTGCATTGTCACATAACCCCAACAAAAAGAAAGTTGATTCAATTGTAGCTAGTGTTCGGCATTCTAATCATCAAGCTGAATCATCCTCAAAATTGTCTCCTTGTTCACTTCCATCTTCAAAAATTGAATCTTTGAAAATGCCTCTACAAACTTTCTTAAAGTGGATGCAATAATGGTTATTTCATTGGTTGAACTCTGAGCAATAATCTTTAACTTCTTGTTCAATGCACCTCCAACTCCCATGTGTGCATAGGTTACAAATTGAGGTGAGAGGGGGCCTTTTTTGGAATAACTAGTGACATCGGATCAATGTTATAATTGTTGTCATCATCAACCTCTTGAAGATTAACTTAGGTGTCAATATCTTCTCCCATTCCTTGAGGTACACTATAAACCTTTCCAATTTCATCAAACTTGTTGTCCATTTGTTCATACCAAGTCCACTCTGAAACTTATGTGTTAGTGCCAAGGGTGTCCTTCTCCTGGTAATATTGTAGATGTATCTTACCCCACTTTGACTTAATTTATTCCCATGTATGAAGATTCTCATGAAAAAATTTCTATCAAATTGCATTATTAATTTGTCAATCAATATATATATATATATATAAATATAATTCACTCCTATTGGGAGATATTTTTCCTTGTACAAATCCGAGAGAAGGTGTATAACACCAACATTCCAAGTTTGCCCTTCCACATGTTCACTGGTCCCCCTCTTCTTTTTGTTGACAACCATTCCAACAACAAAACTACAACAAGCGGTTATGGTGTGTGCACAACTAGTGTTGTGAAAAAAGCTCTTTTTCCATCTCCAAATATCCCAAGTAATTCTAGAAATTGTTCATTATCTTTTACAAACTTGAAGTTGAGATGAAAAGCTGAGATGGTGTTGTTTTTAATTCCAATTTGGATGCCTTATCTTGCTTCCATAATAATGGTTGAAAAAATAAAGGGTTAAGGTTTTGGCACCTTACTATAAATTTTTTCCCCCTTATGGCTAGGATTAATTTTGTTTTACTTTTGTAATTTAGAATAGGAGTGCATTGAAAGCTAAGGCTCTAAATTTCCAATGTTTTATGTGTTAGAGCCAAAACATGTGAACCCATATTTTGGACCCTTAAAAGGTAGTTGGTCCATGAAATCCTTGGGTGTAACCCAAGTTATGTGACATTTGCAAGGGTTTTGAATCTTCCTTTGTCACAAGTTATACAATTTTTTATAACCAATCACATTTTTGTGTGGTCATGGTTTAATGGACTTGATGCCAAACCCCATGGAAGTGTTAATCATTGATGTGCACGAAGTCCATTACACTATGAAACATTATTTATATTTAACCATATAATATTCTATGTTAATTTCTCTAATGTCCTTGGTTTCTTGACGTCAACTAAAGTGAACCAAGACCCAGATTGGATTTTTCACTTTCTTGGATGAAGTTTCATAAAAATCAAATTAAACCCAAGAAATGTTAGATTTTGACTTAAAGACCTTGATTAAGCATGAGATATTTAGAGTATTTACAACAATTTAAATGAATTTTGTTATTTTCAGTATTGTTGTGCATTTTTTCCTTTTAAAGAGAACTTCTAATCCAAATTTTTGACATTGTAAAATTTATTTGAACATCCTTTGGGTGGGGGTTCAGAACCCTTTTTTCAATTTTTAAACCTTTTAGTTTCAATTCTAGCAATTTTTTCAAATCCAAAAAATTTTAGGTTTAGTTTAAAAACCAAGTCCAATTCCATGTACACACTACACATTCCCCAATATTAGACATGGTATGAGCACAAAGTTTTGCAACAAAATTAAAATAGAAGTTTTTTTTAATACATAATTCAATAATTAATTGAAATTAAAACTTAATTATACAATTCAACTTACATCACAAATTTAACATGTGACGAATTAATAATGAAAATCGTGTGAAATTTATTCATTTATAGGTTCATACATTTTACACATGAATATCATGTGTCGAAAACACATTTAACACACAGATAATTGTGTTGATAGATGCAATTTGACCTATGAATGAATGAATGTTACACAAATTTCATTTCATATCTATAGGAAGAAATGGAATTCATGTGACTTTTGTTCATTCATAAGTCGTATTACATTCATCAACACATGATATTAGTATGAATGAACAAATTTTGCATGATTTTCATTACTAAATAATGAGATGTTAAATTTATGTACTTATTAACTTTTTAAATAAAATAAAATTCTACCTAACGATTCATACCATGCTTTCATGAATATTTTTTCATGATTTTGGTTTTGATTTTAGATCAAACAAAAAAATCTTCTAATCAATACTCCATTACTAAGTGAGATATTAAATTTGTGATATAATTCCAGCAAAATGGAGTCAAATTGGGTTTAAATCATAAGAACCTAAACCTAAACCCTTAGTTTTTACCTTATGAACTAAATACCCTCACAACATTAATTTTTACCATGGTAAAAATGAATTTATTAATATCATGCATGCACCATTTATAAAGTGAATTAGTGTTATTACAATTAAAAACTATGTATTTCAATAGTCTAAGGATCCTTGTTTTTAATGTAAAGGGGCCCTAACTTTAATCCCATTTTATAAACTTTAACCCAAAAAAAAAGAAAAACTAGTACTTGCCAAAATCATTTATCAAATAACTAAACATAAGGGGTATTTGCCTCAAAAAATACATATTACACATTGAATTGCTAGTTCATTCATTCAAGATAATTTTTTTTTTAGAAAATTCAAACCACCAAATCCAACAATCCCATTGATTTTTTATAAAAACAATTAGGCTATACACAATTTTATTTTGTTGAACATTGAAAGTAATGGTCCTTTTTTCTCATTTCCATTGGTCCTCTAAAATTTTCACAAACCTACCAAACCTTATTTCACATTTAATTGTTATCTCAATCAAGATAACTCAAAAATAAAATAAAACCATCAAATCCTACAATTTCATTGGTTATTACATATTTTCTACACACCTACACACAAGCCTACCTTTTCAACACCTTTTGTATATTAATACATTAATATATCCCCAAGTGCAAGCACTCAATCATGAACATGCCTACCCATTTGGGCCACTATTTTTTTTTGAAGGATATTCTTGAAATATTATAGATTTTTTATTTTAAAAATTAATTAAAAAATATATTTCTAAAGTTAAAAATTTGCCAAAAATAGTTAAGTATGAGTCCTTTTACACTACAAAAACAACATGGTTACAATTGCTTTAAAAGTAATTTTAGGTGTTTTTTTTTCATTACATGGATTTTAAATTTTCAAATGTGTATATCAATGTATGAAAATAAAATTGTACAAAAAAATTCCATTTGTAGTTTAAATTTTCAAAAAAATTATATACACAAAATGAAACAATAGTTTTGACTACTTTGAAACAATAGGATTGGAATCAAAACCTTCTTATCACATTTTTGAAATAAAAACCAAAACTAATTTATTTTGTGAATTTTTTTGATAAGCTATGAAAGGAGCCAAAATGGGTCTTGAAAAAAACCCACCCTATAGTACTATTTCAATCATACCTTGGTGTGCATATTCCCACTCAATTTCACCACCATTCAATTATGTGATAATGGATTCATCAAGGGCCTATTGCAAAGCATAACCAATTTTTCCATAATCCATTCACATTTTACAATATAAATTCATATTATGGTAAGACTAAAATTGATAACACAAAAAATGGATGTCACAATTGGAAATCTTGTCCCACCTAAGAGAAAGGTTTAAAAACATGTGAAGGCTAGTTAGTTTTCTATTTTTTATCTATGGGTTAGTTTAGTTAGAAGGGCACTTCAATAAATTTAGAAGTTACTAATATTGTAGCACCTTTTCAAGTTTGGTAAATTTTATATTATTTTTAAAAATGTCAAAAATTAAGGTCCCCTCCTATTGAATTTTTTAAAAAAATATTGTTTATTGAAGCCAAATTTTCATAAGATTCCTAAGCTATTTAAAAAATTCACCTTTGTCGTTAAACACCCCTTAATGAGCTTTGTCCGGCACCTCTTATGCGTTTAACAATGCAGCTTTTCAAAGAATTACGTTGTTATGTTGTAAGGTTTTTTGAACTTTTTTCCTTTTTTGACTTTGTGTACGTAATAAATGTAGAAAAAAAATCATGCTTTTCAATGCTTGATGGCATGCCAATGGTCAATGTCATATTTCTTGTAAGGGAAGATTTGGGATCAAAACTTGTGCAGTGAAACAAAACATTTGCACAAAACATTAGTGATGAATAACATGCGGATATTTTTCAATTTAAATAAAAATTCAACATTTTTTCTTTTTGCACCAAAATCAAAATTTCAAAATAAAATAATTATTTTGCAGCAAGATGCTGAACCTAAAAAGTTACTATGATAATGAATTTATCCACTATTTCCATTAATGGTGGAAATGAAGCCTACTAGTTTAGCTAGTCCCTAGAAATAGGTTGATAGAAAGTCAACAACCTAATCTTCTAGAAGGGGGAGTTGGTTAACTAGTTAGCCCATTAGAAGGAACTAATTTAAACTACAAATTTGGAAGGAAGGGAATTAGCTAATTGTTTTGGGGAAAGAAGTGGGAAATAAAGGAGGACTCAAGAGAGATCTAAGGAGGGGGTCTGATCCTTTCTGGCTCTCTCTCTCCATCTAAAAAAATTATTTCTTTATTTTTTAATTTTATCCCGTCCTCTCTCTCATTTCTTCCTCCTCTTTGGACTTTTCTCTTCTTTCTTCTTCTTCTAATGTATTGCCACATGGAGGGCAACATGTTTTTTTTTTTTGACCATGAAGGCATAATGGAAAAAATAAGTTGTATAAGTATTTTTAGATACATGTCTTCGATGTATGTGCATGTGTTAATAAGGTAAAGGTGTGGAAAGAAATTGTCATCATGGGAATAATTAGGACAGAGTCCAAAAGGAGCTAATGGACCAAAAGTATCATTTCATTTTCTGTAGGTTTTTTTTCTGGGAATGCCTTTTTTTTGTTTGACAACATCAAAGTGATAATTTTGGTACAAGGTAGAATTAATTTTTTTTGTCTCTTTTTCTTTTTTTTTTTTTTTTTTTTTTCCCTCCTTTATTTATGTTGGTGGTTGTATTGTCCTAACTCTACAAGATAGTTCTATTGTAAAGTAGAATTATTAGCATCACGAGTTTTACTATTATGTCTTTGAAAAATTGTTCTTGAGATGTGTTTCCAAATAGTTATAATTTTTTTAAACAAATTTAATTATATTATTTCTTGATTTGATTAAAACCCCCAACATTACCATAGGTGTAAAGGTAATTGTCAAGCCCCTTGTTTGGGCCTATTTACAAAGTGCATGAATTGCACACTCCAACTATGGACACTCCAATTTGTGCCCATTACGTTGGGTAAGGTGTTGGGCGGGGCACTCAACATGATGAGTAATGGTGAGACCATTACATGACATTATGGTCTAGGTGGTAGATTCAACAATGTTTTTTGAAAAATCATGTTCAACAGATATTTTGGTCATTATTATGAATGTATGATCATCATGGAAGACTTTGTCATATATTTTGGTACCACAAACTTTAATAGGAATAATAAAATGGGCACCACCAACATGATGGACAAATTCCATGCCCTAGATGCATAGGGAATTGGGAATGTCAATTACAGATGTATTAGGAATCTTAGCAGTTAGGAATATGCTAAACACCATTACCAAACTTTGTCCAATCCAACAAAGATGTCATAATGTTCAATCTTGCATATGAAACATGCAAAACAAGTAAAACCATGCAATGTGAAAAGGCACAAAATGACAAACTTGAAAATGCATTAATTGGACAAAGCTTCTTAGGGGGTATTAAGTGTCCCACGTTGTGCTCTTCATTCCTCTAAATCAACAAGCTTGGATTTTGGAGGTTTTTAATAGACAAATTAATACAAGAAGCATCTTTTAAAAACATCTTGCAATTTTGAAAGAGCCTCCAAAGGACAATTCCCACTAACTGGACAATTAGTATCTACTCAATTGGCTCGATCCAGGTGAATGGCATTGGCATCATGTCAAAAATCAAAGGATGTAATTTCCAATGTTGGTCGGTTATTGTGAAAACACCTTGTTATCAACCTGCTTATTAATAAGCTACTTGTTTGATTACTGATTTTTTGAAAATGAGTAGATAACCTATTAGCTAGGTATTTAATTTTCAAAATTTGATAGCTTATCAAAATGATTGAAATTTCATCCAATTAGGTTATCAATCCTATATATGTTCATGATTCTTTTATAAAAGGAGAAAAAAAAACCTATAACCTACCCTACCAAGGCAATAGAGCTGGTAATTCTCTAGGTGGGTATTTGAGAACCACCTTGTTGGTTCTCTTATAACAGGCGATTATTACAAAAAGGCAATTATTGCAAAAAATAAACATCTAAATTGATAACCGTGGGCATTATTTCAATAATGAAATTGATAAGCACTGGGTTTTTTTTTAAATTAAAAAAACCTACCCAGCCAGTTATGGAAAAAAAACAATAACTGGCCAAGACTAGTAGCTGCTTTCCAGATTATGCTAAGTGAGGGTATCGAACTAAATTACAAAAAAAATCCAAACTGAACACCAAAGTTGCTGCCACAAATTGGTCACCAAGTGCATTCAACTGGGAGGAGCCGATAGGATGCCCAACAAACAAGAAAAATCAATACCCCTTTGGCAAGTAAATCAACGCTGGTGTTCCATAACAATGACGGCCTCATTCTAGGCCCCTTATTGGGGAATGCCCCCACTCTGGAACTTTACCCTACACTTGAAAGCCCAAAGGTGGTGGCTTTCCCAAAGTAAGGGGCTTAAGACTAGGTGGTATTTTGGGAATGTCTCCCGCCCATGCCCATGCCCATGGGGCTTCACCCATTGAAAACATGAGGTGTAGAAGAGGGAGGGCTTTTAAGCCTACTCCTTGAGAGTCAAAGGGATCTTTCACCTGTATGTAAGCATAAGAACTCTCCTCCTTTCTAGAAGGGATATTCATGCCCATAAGGGCCTTCCAAATATACTAGGAAAGTGTTTATGCAACAACGCCAAACAATCAAGCAGACCCTGATAGGAAATGCAACCAAACCAATGCACATTAGCCGTCCATGTAGATGAAATCACTACAAATAGCCCAAGAAAATGGATGGTTGTGAATGCACAATGTAGGTCTTGTATTTTTCTGCCATTTGTAAGATGACGAGTGTACTTGGGAACATCATTTTTTTCTTTGGGTGCAAAATTTCACCAAAATGAGCAAGTTTTTTTCAAGCTGCAACTCCCCCCACAAAGGGTTTTTTTTTAAAAATTTGATAAAACAATTCACCAAAAGAGCAGGGTTTTTGGACTGGGGTTGCTAGATGTAGAGTGCCTGCTCCTGCAGGTCACTAAACAGCAGCAGGATTACACAAAACAAAATTCTGTCCTACCTGCCCTGTAACCAAATCTGGCTATATCGCTTTGTGTGGATGCTTGCCACTATGGCTAAATCACAAAAGTGAAGAAAAATAACCTCTAGGTTAGTGACGTTCCTTGATTTTAAGTCCCCAGAGGTGGCTTGTGCCTTCTGCACCGAGGGAAGCTGATGCAAAGCTCTCAGCTGTAGGCTTTATGATATTGTGATGAACTAATCTTTAGTGTAATATGGAACCGGGACAATGTCATTCCACCTAGGAATGCAGTGAGTATAGTATGGCAAGGTGCCACCAGAAAAATTCGGTCACCAAACTTTCAGTTGTTCATTTTGGCAATTGAAATTTTTCAGTTGCATAGGCTGGCAATTGATCATGACTGAAAAGTGGTAACTGAATTTTTAAGGAAGCAACCAAATTTTTTTGGTCAATGACAGAAATTGTTTTAGTCGCAGGATCAATGGTGGAAATCAAGCCACTGCTGATTGGATGATTGAAAATTTACGGTCATTGTCAAAAACATTTCAAACAACGATCAAAAAATTTCAGGTGGCAATTGAAAATTTTCGATCATTGACTATGGCGACTGAAAATTTTTAGTCTCCCATTCAGTGATAGGAAAATTGAATGATGGAAAAATTTTAATTGCCAGAATTAATGTGATTGAAAATTTTGGATCGCAAGAATTGATCTGATCAAAAAATTTCAGTTGCTAAAAAGAAACAATTGACATCCATCCTGATGAACGAAATTGGTAAGTTTGAATGAACGCTGACATAACAATAAACGTAATCTGGGTGTGTCACATTAGTTTTGATAAACCTGAAAGCCACTCCCCCCATTTGTGAAAAGTTGTTTCATTGGAAATGTGTGAAAATCACACTTGCAAGTCTAGTTGAACACATAAGTAATACAAATGTCCCTCTTGCAACAATAAAAGGGCATGCACATAATGTTTTAGGTTTGCAATGTCTACAATTTTAGCTTATAACAAAAACAATTATTGGGCATACTTGCATTTCCTCACTGTTTGAACCTAATGGCAAATAGTTGCAAGGATGTACTACTTGGATGGATTATTGAAACATGAGCTATATTATATTGAGGGGGTTGCATTGATGAAGACATTTAGAATATCATTCTATTGATAATGGGACAAATAAGATCAAGGGAAAGCTGTTGATAGGTTGAAATCAGGCCAAGGCTGTTGACAGGCGATATTAAGCCAAAGTGGTTGAAAGACCCAAAGACATTCTCTTCTTTCAACTAACAATTATACAAGTAGATTCCTTGGCTTTTACTTTAGAAAATTTAGGTACTACATATTTCCATTCATGGTCTTGTGACTTAACATACATTTCCTTTCATTCTACACCTAAGGTGTTAGGTGAAGACAAGTGAAGATGACATGATGATGGATTCATGAAGACTCTACCAGAATTTTCATGGTTGGCCTATTTTTTATTTATGTGGATGTGCAGACTTATTGTTATGAATGCATGGACTGTAGGGGCCATTGATTTGATGATCATGGTAGCCTAGTTCCCATTAATGTGTTTTGTATGAAATTCCTTTTGTACAAGGTTTTAAATAGTCATCAAAATATGGGGTCTTAGGGTTTTATGTGGATTTTATGGATAATTATTGATATCAACTTGTGTTTGTTTTGTAAATGATGTTTGCAGGTTCAACAATGGGGGTTGAACTCAAGCTTTGGAGTTTGTCCATTGAGGATGCAGATTCAAAACTAATCGGTCTATTGGGTTGAGGTGATGAAAACTCCTACGCCATTTCAAAGGAACTATTGGAAGATTTAGAGACTGTTGATTGGCCTTTCAATTTTTGTGATCCTAATTGAAAATGCCACATCAAGATGAAATTGAAGAGATTGATCAAGATTGGGGCTGAAACTTTTGTCATTTCAATCTTGGAGGATGATGATGCAGGTACAATCAATAAGAGGAAGCAAGTTGCCACTACTCATCACCCTTTAATTTGTGACGAAAAAGATGTGTTGATTGTGCCACATTTAAATTCAGATGACCCTAATTTTGAAAATTGTCCACATTACTCTATAGTAAGGAGCAATTTGCCATGCACCTCTAAATTAGGAACCCTTGAAATTCTTGAACTAATATGAAGGCAACCTTTTTTGTCAATAGAAGTTCTAGAAAAATACAATAGAGCTATTGATAAATTAAAAGTTGAGATGAAAAGGATTAGATGATCACATGTGGTGTTTGAGTTCTTGGGAAAAGGATGGGAAGGCCATAGTGAAGTTATATTATGGGAATTCAACTTGGGATCATAGTAAAACCACCATTGTTAATTTGTTTGCAAACTTTTCAAAGAAACACCTAGTGTCATTTGCTCATGTCAAGATCAACTATTGTAGATGAAAAACATTTTATTATAATTTTCATCCCCAATTATAATCAAGCAAACCAATGATCTTGACTCAAGTTAATCATCATAAATTAGTTGATAAGGGTGTAGTTACAACATTTGGATTTGCTAAATGATAATGCAAGTTCAAGTTAGACACCTTTAAACCTTGTTGGTGATCATCACTCCCCACTAATGTTTTTTTGGCAAAATTTCACACGTTGGCAAAGAAAAAAACCTTGGTGAAAAGCAAGTATGACTTTTAGCTACATGATTTGGATGAAATTGCAAAAACATGAACATGTGGGATGGGCATGTCATCATTTGTAAGACAAAAGGTCCAAAATGTGTGTTGTTTCACTGATTCATGTGAACCTTTGGATGTCGTGTGTTCAATGAGCCTATGAGCTCCTTCACATGTGCAATTATTTTAAGCAAGTGCCATCAACACCACTAGTTGTTTCAAGTAGATGCCATCATTGCTTACACCAAAAAGCTACAATTTGGAAATCACTACAAGCATACACATTAAATTTTGAATGTTAGTACTTTTAGTAGGATAAATGGCAAGGGGGTGGTTTTTGAATGTTAGAACTTTGGGAATGGCACTATGTGCAATGCACAAATGGTGAAAGCTTTCAATTTGATTCAATCTTATTTGTTTTAATTCAATTAAAGGTAAGCATTTATTACGTGCATTTGATCTTCCTATTATTTATTTTATTGCACACTTAGCATTTCAACATGTGTGAGTTTTGTTAGTCTACAAAGTTCGATCGCATTTGTTTAATGCCTTTGAAAACTAAAATATGTAACTGCAACATTTGTGAAAGCCTGAGAGAAACAACTTGAAAAATAATTCTTTGAACCTAGGATTTGTAATTGTAGTATTTATGAAAATTTGAAAGAACTAGCTTGAGAGATAAGCAACTTGTTTAATTGTTTGTTTGCACATGGTGATGGTGCCATTGAAACCTCCAATAAGGTTCAAATTTTGTCATTTTTTTCCATTATTGATTTGCTTAAATCTCCAAACCATGGCAACACATTTAATGCATCTATACCTCTATCAAATGGGACTATAAAAAGGTTTGAAGTAGTTAGAACCCTAGAGAGTTTACCAACATGTTTGCATTCAACATCAGAGAAAGGGAAAGCAAAAAGTTACTTCAAAAGATTCACCTAAACCTATTTTTGAAAAACAAATGTTCCAAAAGCTAAAGTTGAGTGTGGTGAACCAAAAAGAAAGAGAAGGAAACTTGAATAGGAATTGAACTAAATTTTTCAAGAACGTTGGGTTGTGAGATTCTATTGAGCAAAATTGGTTTTTGGGAAGGATGGGAAGATGCGGATGGTGAGATGTAAAGTTTGTTCTACTGTTGAGGGGAGGGAAAAGCTCTTAGTGCCAAAGCTAGACTTTTTGGTGAAGCATTTTGGGTTGACGAAATGCACTGCTACAAAACTCGGTTTTGTTCCTAGTTAATTTTATTCATGTACTATTAACACACATGTGAAAAATGAAAATTTGGTTGCTTCCACAAGGCACAACACAATTCTTGTTCAACTTCATAATAGGGGTAAAACAAATAAGAAGAAGAATTTTATTTAATTTGTTTGCAATTTGGAACTTTTACAACAAGGCAAACCCATGACTGATTTTGACACTTTCAAGTCTTTGTTCCAGTTTCTTAAGTTTGAAAACTTTCCTTACAAGCATTGGTGTGACTCCACAAGTTGGAGTACATGGTAGAGTTGATGCATGATGTTATTTTCCATGCCATAAAGGGTGTTGTGCAAAAATCAGAATATATTTCAGTGAGTTGTGATGAACTCACCACCATTAACAATCATAGTTGGTTGTCTATTCATGTTTATGTGAGGGAAAAATGGAAGAGACTCCCCATTTTGCTAAACCTATAGAGGGTGGTTAATGGATCTATTGTTGACAATTTGACCTATTTGATAATCCAAAATCTCGTTGAGTATGGGGGGTTGAATGAAGTTGACATTACCAAAAAATTGATTTGCTTTGGTGCAAATGGGGTTATGGTTTTTCATGGTGTTAAAGGTGGTGTTACCACTCCATTTGTAAATGGTGTCCACTACATGGCTCATCACACCAATCTGGTTATTCAAAGCTTGAACAAGTTGAGTTTGGTCTCTAAAATCAAATTTATGCTTACTTCCATTTACAATTATTTTGTTCATAGTCGTAAGAAACATCTTGAGGCCAACAAACTTGTTAAATTTTTGGAAAGCAAAGCCAACAAAACCTTGAAAAACATAAAAACCCACTAGATTTTTATGTTGTCATCTTCCAAGCTGAATGTACAAGGTTATGGTTGTAAAGATGGTTATTGATAGCCCCACCATTGACATTGCAAAAAATAATAATGAACTCCTTTGTGATGAGAAGGCACTTTTAGGGCTTGCCTGTGTGCTACCTTTGTTAGGATCAGTGCAAGGCTTGTCCTAGGTTGCATAAGCATGAGACACTTTGATTTGTGACTTCATTGATGTTATTAAGGTTTGTGAATTTGACATGTAGACAATGTATTGTGAACTTGGGAAGAGGTTCTTATTTCAACATTTCACCATTCTCCATGATCTTGTTCAACATGCCCATGATCATTTACCTTTGATTTGGTGGATAAAACTTGTGGCTTGCATTTAATATGCTACATTTTACTTTGGAAACAAGTTATACATATGTTGCATGTACCATAGATGCAACCACAAGGATTACAAGTATGGTGAGTAAGGAGGCTTGGTTTCAATGTGTAGAAATTGTGAAACAACAATGTGCCAAAACTATTGTTGGAAAAATGTTTTCCTACACAAGAGCTATTGAATGTCACTAGGGTAATTTAATTTCAGTATTGGTTTATTCCAAAAGATGAAATAACCTTTCCAAATCATGTGGCCATTTTACAAATGCATTTTGGGCATTAGAAGCCCATTGGCAATTCTACAATGTTTGTTGGGCCATTGATAAACCATGTTGTGCTTGACCAATAGTCCTCATTTTTTCAAGCTTACAATGCAGAATCATGTTTAGGCTACCATGTTGCTTCCCCATGATTGTAACCCCACAACAAGATGGGATTTTAAACCACTGACTATTGAATAGTTTGAAATGGCCAAAATTTGCATAATTATGGTCTTGGGCATTGTGGAGGATGAATGTACCATTTCCAACCTTTCTTTCATGGAATCAAAGCTTTGGAACCATTTGATTATGCATTTGGATCTTGTTGTGTAGATGTATGCACAAAAGTTTTACTCCTTGGAAACCTTCCCATTCTAAATAACAATATGCACTTGGAATGATGACCGTCAATGTTATGTAGTGGTGGCTTAAGTAATTTTTTAGTTTGCCATGTGATCTAAATTTATTGTGAGTTTTATAAGCAACCAATCATATGTTTTATATGGTTGAATGCAGTTTCAACTTGTTGGTTTTATGCCAACATTGTATCTAGTTATTGAAAAAATCTACAGTGCCTATGAAGGCCATTTTTTCCAAGATTTGCTTTATGTTGCACATTTTATGTTTTACATGTCCATGGAATTTCAATTGATTTTGGTTGTCAATGGTGGTGATGTGGAATCACATTCATATAAGTATGTTTAGCCCATGTCTCATATGCATTTGTACATGGTTGTTTTATGTCATGTGTTCTAGTTCTAGGTTATTTTGCAAGAAAGGTCAAAACTTGTAATTAGGAGCCAAAATGATTACTTTGGAAAAGGATTGCAAGTCCTTTTTCCTCAAAGAAACTTTTACATGCAAGTGAAATTTTGAATGAGATTTTTTATAACTTGCTTTAAAAAATATTAATTTTTTTCCAATGCATCATATTTTTCTTGTTAATCATTATTGAATAAATATGAATTTTTAATAGTGTGTAGGTTCCGTATAGATTCAATGTTTCATTTTGAAAAATGACCAAAATTTTAAATCATCATTAAAAATTAAAATTTCACATTATTTAGTTTTATTATATTCCAAGCTATAATTTTTTTAATACATCATGTACATTATAACCCATTTATATGTGATTAAAAGCTCTTCAAGCTTTGAAATTCTAAAGCAATTTTGAAACAAATTTTGAATTTGTAAAGATTTAGAATTCCTCATTTAAAAAAGTATGAGTGTTTTTTGAATGTGGCTAATATGTTCATATCATTTATATTTTTTTCAATGATAATTCTTCTACTATATGAGTCATTTTAATAGTCCTTTACAAAATTGATTATATCTAATGTAATAGGTGCACATTTTCAAATGTCCTGAATTAAAACCAAAATTTAAAATTGGATCAAATGAATTTTTATTCTAAGTTCCTTAACATTCATAAGAAGGAAAAAGGAATAACTTACAATGATTCCCATGGTTTAAAATGGTAATAAAAAAATAAATGTTTGATTTTGACTAATTATGTTTAACATTTGATGTCCTTTTTAGCTCCTAATTACATGTTTTGATCTAGAAGTGTTTAAGCTACAATGGGTAGCACCCTTCCAAGTTGGGGTTCAAATCCCTTTCAAGAAATTTAGTTTTAGTTATTTTCATGATTTCATGGCAACATTTCAATTTTGGGTCTTTTTGTTGTTGCAAAATTTTGCAAATAAATGAAATTTTTTTTACTTCACAAATGAATCTTTTCAGGTAGCCTTGGTGGTAGCTAGCAAAGTAGGACCCATGTTAGCAATAGCTAGGACTCAAACACATCTCTTCACACCTCTTCAAATTGTTTGTAGCCACAAAACTTATCATATGAAGACATTTGTCACCTCATATTTGATATTGTGTAGCATCATGTAGTTTCATAAACTTAAATGTGAAAAAAATTATCACTGCATGAACGCATAACATTTTTTGAATGTTCAACACAGGTTATGAACATGGATTAGTTAACATAGCCATTTTGAAAGACAAAAAATCTTTGAATAGACAATTGGAACTATTAATCTTTAGAAAATTTTGCCATTTGACACCCCGTGATGGGTAGATGGTAGCCAAATTCCAAGTACTTGAACAAAATGAAAAAAAAAAAACATTACTTCTTACATATGTAGAGCTTTTGATGAAAGGGAAATGCATATTTTTAGGGGATTTCTTTCAATTATGTCCCCCCAAAAAGAATTTAGAAGCAAACTTGAAAAATTACACCATGGGGAAGAAACATGCCAATGTAATGGAGGCTATAGTCAAGAATTCAAAGGTTCAAGTGCATTATGAACTAGGAAAAAAGGGAGACCATTGTCATCAAAAGTGATTATTGATAATTAATCTTATATGCACACGTGGTTTGACAATAGTGGTCCAACGGGTAAGATTTTCAATCCCCTCTCCCTATTATGTTGGGGTTATTGGAGACCAATTTGTATTTATGTTAGAAAAACTTATTCAATAAAAGGGCTATTATTGGATTTGCATATTGGATATTCATGGGTAGCATAACCTAAAACTAGGGCTATTGTTGAAGTATTTTTAGGGGAAAATAAAGTAATTGTAGGAGGTTTTAGATCAAAAGATTGCAAAAGGGTGTTAATGTCACATCACCCATTTGACAATTTAACTTGTAATAGTTGTTAAATTCCTCAAGAAGTTGATATGTGTCATCAAGTAATTCATGAGGAAGTTAATTTGGAAAAAAAGGGCACCAAAGATATTGGAAGGAGAAAAAGATTAGTGTATTTACAAAATGAAAAGCTCACCCAATACTCTAGATGCAAAACATATCAGTTAGGCCTTGACAAATAAATGTTATGGAGGAGTAAATCACCAATTTGTTGATTGAAAATTTGAAGGTCATCTTTGAAAGAGTTTGTTGAAGGTTGGTATAATACCAAATATGTATTGAAATTTCACAACAACATCATTATTACTCATAAAATAGGTGCCTTTGGAGGGAAGCTAGCCCTTTGGGACTTTATTTAATATGCAGGTCAAAACCTGAATAGGAAGAAACAAGGGTACATGTTTAGTGCCAACATTATAAATAATTTCATAGGTTGTAAAGTTGTATGGTGGGCATTTGCCTAATTGATTTATTCACTTTGAACCTTCTCATCCCCATGCTTTCATTTGTGAAACAAGCCAATAAAAAAGGTATGCAAGTTGTTAGATTTCATGAGAAAATTTTCAAGTCAATAACTTCAATTTATGGTGATGCTATTACCACACACTAGCCGATAGGCCCAATTTTAATGATAATTATTGAAGATGAGACAAAATATAAGAGTTAGATTTCTTGGGATAGTAGATTTCACACCTTGAAAAGGTTTTGTGGACCATTTAAGAACCACATTTGTGGGGCAGGGTTGAAGTTGTGGTCAATAATGATCAGGAAAAATACAACAAGATTGTGGACAATTTTCAAAATTGCAAGATTGGAAGCTTTGTGCATGTGATAATGGTAAATCCACTTCATGTTAGTTTGTCACAACTTGCAATTGCATGTATTTGTACATGTAATTGCTTCAATGTGCATTGGATTTAAAAACAATGGAAGATAATGAATAAATTATGGGACCTTGAATGTTAAGTGCAATAGTTGGTCCCCTCATATGACATGTTAATGATGGGATAGTTAGAGGTGACAATTCAATTGGAAGATTATTTAAGTGGAAGTGAGTCAAGTTGTCATTCTATTGCATGGGATGGATGGAAATTATTTATTGTCTTTAATGAACATGGAAAACCTTTAAGCCTTCATGATCAAAATTTTATCCACAATGGCAAAGATCCATTAAATAGCCATGTCAGGCTCTTACAACTTGATGTAGATATTTGTTGTTTGGAACACCTTGGACTTGTGTGCATCAAGTTTATGTTTGATGAATATGGTCTAAAATTGGAAGACATTTGGTGCATAGATAGGTAAAATTATGTTAATGTTCAATGAATTTGCCAACAACAAATGTAAAATTGTCTGCAAGTTATGTGAGAAAAAGAATTGCATTAGGAACACACATTGGGCACAAAGACATTTGTCAATATGTGTTGATTACATGGACATTTATTTATCATGACCTACTTTGGACCTTTGGACCTTTGGAGTAAAATTATATTAGCTACAAAGGTGTTTTTCTTCATTCGCTTACGGAGTTGTGGATCAAGCATGGGAATCATTGTCATAGTAGATACATAAAGAACTTATCATTAATCGAGTCCTAAACATTAGTAACTAATGCTTCATAAATGTGACAATGTCCTATCATTTTGTTGTTATAATGACTGTCATTTTTCATGAGAAATACTCGCATTTGAATGTATTTTTTCATCTAACAAGTTCAGATTCATATGAAATGTTCTTTTATAAAATGGGAGGCATGGTTGGCATGGAAAGAACCTATGATTTCCAAGAGCTTGTCAATTGTGCAAACTCACTTAACCATTTTTTTGCCATTGAGTATGGCAAAAATGGGAATTGGTTTTTGTGTGGGCACATAACAAAATGTGTCGTATATGGGCAAAAATTGCATCCTTTGCAAGATGGGGAACCCATTCTTAATCTAGGGGACTAAAGCCTTGTCCAAACAAATTTGCATTTTTCCCACTATGTTTGAATTATAAATGATTAGTTGTAATGTGGTCTATTGATCTTTGTTAATGTTTGTTGGCATGTGCTTAAATTTTCATTTTTTTCTTTTTTTTGTTGTAGATGAGTGGTCATTGAAGTTCTAAATGAGGGCTTTCATCAAGTTCAAAGATTGTTGATTAGTTGTAACATGGGCCTATCACAAGGGGCTACCAATAAGAAATGGTGGACACAACCTTTGTTGATGGAGTCTCTTGACAAGACATTTGTGTGAGTTAAACCATGAGAAAAACGATTACAAGGGGAGATGGAGACGGTGAAATTATGTGAAAAACAACTTTTGTTGAAATGGTCGAAATAGTTGAAATCCTTGAAAAAGAAGATGTGGGAAAAGGAGGAATTTGATCATGGGTTATACCCCATATTTGTAACTGAAGATGAAGTTAAAGGGTTATTTGATCAGATGATATGCTTGGAGTTAGAAGAAAAGGATCTAATTGATAGTAAAATCCTAGTTTTTACCATAATGAGGTTTGAAAAAAATGTCATATTTAAATCAACCTTAGTAAGTTAGTTAAATGTCAATCCATTTCTTAGCAAAGATAGGTTAACATGTGTTAAATCTTTAGTCTATTTTAACAATTCAAAGACATGCTTAACTACTATGGAAAGTTCCAATACATGTTTTATAAAATTGGGATAAGATTTGGGAGTGTATTTTGTTCAAAGGTGTCCACAACATAATCTTTTTTTGTTAAGGCAATGGTGCGAAGAAATAAAGTTAAAAGGGGGTGGGGAAGGTGTGCCAACATTAGTAGTTGCTAGTGTAAATGAAGGTACATGGTGGATAGGCAAAATACAAAAGATGAAAAGAAAGGTCGGAAGTAGGCGGGGCATATTTTGTTAACCAATTCATCTATTAAATAAATTGACAATAACAATCATGGTGATTATAAATTACACATATTATTGAACATACACATTATTAAGTTGACTTACATGTCAAAATTTCATTAAATGTTTTTTCAAATTAAAGTGTAATATTTACATGCACCAAAAAAATTCATCATACATAACATTCATTTATACAAAAAAAATTTACATGTAGCTTAATAATTAATGAAAATTTATTGTAATTATAGAAATATATTTATAGATCATATGTATAAAAATGAATAAACATAAAAAATTCACAAAAATATTAATTATTTATCATGACTTGATTTGTTGTAAACTAACATTTTATTTACATAAAAATAATAAACTACATATATTGAACATAAATTATTACAAACTCATATTTCAAAATTTCCTTAAAATTTATTTTGAAAGTAAAATTTTAATATTTGTTTGCAGAAGAAAATATTTGCATCAATCATAATTGTTCATTTACACAAATAAAATTTACATGTGGTTTAATGTTTAATGATATTTTATTGCAATAAAAAAAGATATAATGTGAATAAAAATGAATAAACATTAGAATTTCACAAAATCATGAATTATGTATCATTATTTGATATGTTGTAAATTGGAATTCGATTAACTTAAAAATAATAAAATTTATGTATCAATTAAACATACACATCATGACAAACTTCATTTAAAAAATTTCTTAAATTCTATTTTAAGATTAAAAATTATTATTTATATGCTCAAGAAGGAACATAAATAATTATTAACATACATTTCAAATTTTCTTTAAATTTTATTTTGAAATTAAAAATTTCATATTTATATATAAAAAATCATTCATTTATGCAAATTAATTTTTTTTAATGTTATCATAATTTAAAATAAATATTAAAATATTATGTATATAAAATTGAAGTCATCTATTAGTTGTTTAGCCTACTTGAAAAAAAGAATAACAACAAAATTGCAAACAAAATTGCATTTGATCCATCCTCTAAAACATTTTATCATTCATATACAAGGAGTTCAATGTGATACGAAAGACCGTTAAAAAAGAACCAAAGAACCTTCCATCTAGAAAACAAATTTTCCCTTAGGTGAAATTCTGTTTTAGAAGGTGGCCTCCACTGACACTAGAAATCTTTTCACAGCTCTTCTCAAGTTAAGGGAAAGAGTTGCCACCTACCCAAATGAAAGCCGGGTGCCATTACCAAAGAACACCGACCCAACCAAAGAACAGGATGTAGTTAGTAGTTAAATCTGTCAACAGTTCAGATGAGATTGGATGTAGGGTTAGCCCTACCTTTGTTTAGCAGTGACTCTGCCTGACACTTGCCACTCCTGTGAGTACCTCTTCTTTCAAATTTCGATCAGATTTCCGAATACCCGTTTCTGTTTTTGCAGAGATTATTGGTGGCGGTGAAGTAGTTAGTGTACGACCTTTTTTCTGCGGTTGTACTGGAGACAAAAATTTCCGAGTCCCGGACAAATTCTTTTTTTTCTTGGTGGTTTTCACAATCATACCATATGAGATCACTCAGGTTGCTGTCTTTCGGGAATTGTAGTTCCGCCTGGACGCAGCAGATTAATGTGCCTTCACTATGCCTGCGCCTCGCTCTCACGCAGCAGCAGCAGCCTTCGGTCTGTGCGACTGGAGGGAGTAGGAGAGGACTTGGCGTGTTGTTGCTCGAGTTGAAAGCATTTGGCCAGCCAGACGCTAGCGTTAGAGCTTTCGTTCATCCTGTTTTCAGAGACTCCTTCTCCTACGAGTCTTCAGATTTTTTAAGCGCTGGCTGTCTTTGTACTGACGGTTGTACACTGTCGCTCGGGCTTGGCGGCACAAGAAGATATCATACGAGTGTAATTGTTGGTGGTAAGTACAGACGAATGCTTGGACGGACAAGTGATTGCAGGACTTGAACGAAAGTCGTGAGACTTTTCTATGCCTTCTTGAGTAGCATAGCTGCTCAAAACATCCTCTGTTTGGAGCTGTGACAGTGATAATTTCTCAGTGTCAAGGCTTAGGGTTTGGATTTCTCTGGCCTCGAGTGTTCTCACACCGACTTGGACGGACAACTTTTGCATGCCTTCTTGAGCAGCATCGCAAATATCCTCTCTCTGAAGCTATGGCAGTGATACTTTCTCAGTGTCAAGGTTTAGGGTTTCAATAGAATTCCAAACCCTAAACCTTTTTCAGTAGTAAAGGAAGAACTCCGCCATTTGGTTACCGTTCTCACCCCGACTAACCAAATGGTGAAGTTCTTCCTTAACTACTGTGTCATGAAATTCTGTAACTTTTCTACATAGCTCTCAGGGGTCACCTTGCAACTGCCTCGAGGTTGCAGTCTACTAGGTGCCTGTAAGGTGTGATCCATAATAGCCAACATAGCATCAATGTGGTAGATTATTGTGGTTATCAGAAGTATTGGAACTTAGGGTTTAGATTCCTGGGGGAAGTTTTTTGCGACCGATGGCTCTTTTTGTCAGCATCAGAAGGTTTCTAGTTTCTACCACTGCAAGGAGTCATACATTTCAAATGGGTATGAGAGTCTGAATGTATGTCAAGCCTTCCAGGAGATGTGGCATTCCTCTTCTTTTTGTGCAATACTTGCAACATGCACTCTGTGGTTTTTCTAACATCATGTTCAGAGTGGTAATTGGAAGAAGTATTACTTCACTTTGAGATCTGTGCAGTGACATGTGAATCTGTGATGCTTGTGATATCAATTGCAATGCAGGAAAGAAAGGGAAGAAAGCTGAAAAGGATATCCTTGTAAATGAAAGGGAGGATGGTGTGGACCAAGGCAAAGAATACAGTGAAGATGAGGAACGCACAAATTGGAAGAAGAAGCTCAGGGGAAAAAAGGACCATGATCAACTGGAATATGGAGATATCACAGTTGAAAATGGCAGAACAGAAGTGCAACTAAAATCCAAAAAGAAGAAGCTCGAGGGATTGTCTCAGAATGGTGATGTGTCCCTCAAAAAGGTTAATGAAGATGAAGACAACTTGCTGATTCAGAACCAGAAGCCAGAAGGAACTGAGGATGTTGTCAATGGTGCACTAAGGGTGGATGATCCCAGGGTGGAGGATAAGCAAAAGGTCAAGAAGAAGCTGAAGAGCAAGGTGAAGGGCAAGGAGGAGTTGAATCATGAAGCTACTGCTGTTGAAGATGATGATATTGGGACAAAGCATAAGGATAAGAGGAAGTTGATGAGCAAGCAGAAACCCCAGGATGTTGAGGAAGCCCATGCTGATAAAGTGGACAATGTGGTGGTGGAAGCAAATGTGGATGATTTGGCAGATGGAGAGACATTTCAGGAATTTGAGGACACAGAGCAGTTCACAAATGGTATGTTGTAGCATGTTCTCCAGAACTGGGCAGTTTCTGCTATTCTTCATGTTCTAGTAATTTGTTAAAAAACCCTGCTCACAAATGAAAGAATCATTGATGTTTATTGGCCTGCATGATGTGATTGGAGCAGTGATAGAGAATGAACTAGTAGAGGAGCTGGGTGAGCACCTTGAGGATGATGATATCTGGGAGGATGATTTTGACCTTGAGCCTGAGGTGTGTTATAATTCAGCACTTTATTAGATGCTATACATTTTTTCTGTTTGTCATCTTACTCTATGGTTGTTTGTCCTTTGTTTTCAGTTGTTTCTCTGGCATTTCTCACAAGAATTTGGTTCATTTAATATGTAGTTCCTTTGGGGGGCTTTAAAAACAATTCCAATCTTTTTCTGTGGAGTATTTGTAACTCTTTATCAGGTGCAAACTTTTATAGGTGGGAGATGGAGGAGAGGGTGGGGGTGTTGTACTTGGTGACTCGTCATGGGGCCAAACTGTGCTGGATCTAGCTAATGATACATTGGCTGAGTTCAATGGTGATCTTGCCATCTTTGCATTCAAGGTTTCCAAAGAGAGTGAGCTTATTCATGTGCGGCTGGACAAGTTATCTGACAAGTAAGTCAGTAAAGATTCCTAAGTCCTTTAGCTTTTATGATCTACATGTGGTCAGGAGTCCTCTGCATGTTACATCTTCTATGGTGTTGTTTGGTGTCCCTCTCTTCTGTCAAGCTTTTTGTATATTTGGTTGCTAATTTCCATAGGCTCTGTAGATTACTGTCTGGGGCTACACTGCCTGAAGGTAGATTCTTATTTCCAGGGCCAGATAAATGGCTCAAATGTACCCAAATATGGGTTTAGATCCCACTCATCATAGCCACACCAATGGGCAACTGATGCCCACATTTGTTAGGTAGCTGTATTTTTGATATATGTCATATATAGGAATGGTCAAATCTGAGATATGTTGGTTAAATTGCTGAACCTTAATAATTTTGGAAAATATTTGCTTGCCAAACTGCTGATTATTGTTGGCCTCAACAGTTTTTCTTCTGAGGAAATCTTGGGAAGTAGAGTTTCAGAACCACATATCTTCCCTCAGCGATGCATGTTTGATATGCAGTCCAATGCATCCATAAATAAACTTGCTCCAAACCTTCTTTCTGGTGCTGCAGGTATGGATCTCCGACAATTGATGAGATTCAGCAATTTTCTTCTTCATACTCGAAGAGCTTAGAGCAGAGTGGAGAAGCTGGAATCATCCCCAAAAGCCTGGCACTGGAGGTAGGGTCACTGTACTGAACCTCTCATCTTTACTGGGGTATAACTCTCATATTCAGGATAGTTAAATGCATTTTCTTGTTCATAGTCAGCTCATAACTTTGAATGAAGCCGAAAGAGCTTGGCACTCAGGTGCCCTTTTTGTGTAAGGTGTGATTGAGATGCTACCGTTACTTTGTACAATATATCCCTCTCAGTGTGTACCTTGCAAAATTGTTTGCTGTATGCTAGGTGTCTGCGTGCCTGTAAAACATTCATGTGTGCACTTTCCTTGCAGGTTTCTTCACCAGGAGCAGAGCGCGTGGTACAAATCCCACAGGACCTAGAGAGATTCAAGGAACTTCCCATGTATGTGAGGTACTCGGGAACTGGCACTGGTGAGGAAGCTGAAGAAAAAGATGGTGTTTTTGAACTTGAATCTGTTGATACAGAAGGGGGGTCTAGTGTATGGAAGATTGCAAATGTGCGTATCAACCGTGAGTTGGTTGGTAAGGGCAGGGGTCTGAACAAAAAACAGCGGGAGTGGAGGGTTCAGATGCCATTTGAGTCCCTGCAACTTGTGCGACTGTACATTGATCTGTAGACTATTGCTTTTTACTGAGGGAAATCCAACATGTAGTAATGTACATGAGGCATAAAGAAGAGGAGGGAAGCCATGAGACAAAGGAGGAAGAGATGGTCCCATGTTTTAGGTTACCATATCTGCGAGAATCTGAATTTTGTTGTGCAAACTGGTGTATGGGAGTGACTGGAATGTTGGTATCCTCCTTCCAAGTTTTGCATAGAGTGAGCATTTTGTGATCAGGTTGGTGAAAGATTCCTCTGATTGCAAGCCCTGTCAATGGAAGGGAACCAAGAGACAAGCTTCATGGCATTCTGAAGGCTCTACTTGCAAATTTTGGTGTTGTCTGGAAGTCTTGCATTTGAATGCATGTCAAGTATCGGCTTCCCTGCATCATGAGTACATGAAATGCCTTGTGTCTTGTTGGGCAACAAAAACCTTGGATTGCCCTTTGTCCTGAAGCTTGAGCTGAAATTTTGATGGTAGCTTCTCACCCAATCTACTTCAGCTATCTTGGGCACTACAGAAATATATTAGAAGGTAAGAGTAGGCAATGATTGGTCAATTGCAAGAAATTTTGACTTGGGGGAAATGTCCTTAAGCTTCAAGCTGACATGGCAGCTGCTAGCATTGCCCCAGCTGTGTACTGTAGCAGTTTCTTCAAATCACAAACTTTTGACCCAGAATTGGGTCTGAGAAATATCTTATGTAATAGAGTTATATGGAAAGTAACCCTGTCTTCACCCTCTCTTTGGGCCTCCTTTCACCCCCTATCACCTCTTTCAGTGGTATCCAAAAAGTAAGGACATTTTATTAAATCTGGGTATGAAATGCTGAAACTCAGCATTTAATGCACAAGGTTTGAGACTAATTATAGTAGTTGTACAGGTACGAGCAGTGGAGGCGCTGGAGAAAAAGGAAAGACAGGATGAAATTCAGTTTACCACCAAAATTGATGGTTTTATGAGTTTCGTCCCCATTGCATTCAATGCTAATGTACTTTTTTGCAGGTTTTTTTGAATCTCACCTTGTATGACCAAACTCAGGGTTCCAGTGCTGTGTTTTTCTTACTTTATGGATAACTCTAGTGTGTTCAGGCTAGTTTTGTGTTACTTATGTCTTTGGTTGAGGTTTAAGAAAGTTTCTTGACACGACATTCATTTACTGGCTCTGAGCAGGGCTGCTCAGCATCATAGACTGGTTGTTTGAATGTTCTGTGAGGGAGTGCACCAAGCAGTAATGTTGGGTGAAGTCTCTGTTTTCAATTGATTGTCGCTCATGCTCAGTAGCTGTGGTCAAATGGAGGAGTGGTGATGGGATGACAGATTTGTGGCTGTATGGGGCTGCAACAAGTAAGATGAAGGAGAAGAGATGGTGTGTGAGTGATTCACAGGAAAAGTCTGGGAAAGCTTGTGTTTAGATGAATTTACAACTGAACATAATGATTTTTAATCTTCTTGATGTCAAGATCCACTCTGCATTCTGAGCAAGATTTATCAAATGTTTTTGTTGTTCCACCAATTTATGGGTAAAATGTGAACCAAGGGCAAGAAAGCAGAACAGTAATGGATTGGACATCAGGATTGGGTTGTTGAGTTCTGATTGTATGAGTTTATGCTGGATGAGTGGAGCCAGTAAGTTGCCATATGTAGTATGGCATTTGTTTTGATTATGGTTTGTTAGAGTTTAATGCAGCAGATGTGTGAGAAATGTCATACTTGAAATGGAAGTCTCAAGTGCTTTTAGCAAAATAATGAGATTGATGCAGAAGGCAACATATAAACTTGTAATATTGAAATCATTAGTCAAAGGGTCATGTTATCATTGAAAAAATAAACATGAAAATGTAGAATCTTTTCTTTTCAAAACCATATATATATTTGAACTGAAACGCTAAGGATCAATTAGATCAGAAGATACAGTAAAATTTCACTAGAGAATAATAATGGAGAGTCCTGAAAGTCATATATATGAATGACCAGGGCCAAGTAAGAGGTGTGAAGCTTTAGGGAGCTAATCCTAGCTTTTCACTTCAAACCCCGGTTGAACGACATCTTACTGGTGGAAGAAAGGCTAATCTTTCTTGATTTGAGCCTTTCACCATTAGGAAGTGTGTGGATAATGTGATTGCATGTCAAAATAGCAAACCAAACACAAACACTACAAAAGTTATGTGTTTCAGTATGCATTTAAGTAATAGATTAATAATTTGCATGGACTGCCCTTGAAGGCAGTGCCTACTCATTCAATTGTAAGAAGTTACCCATCATACTGAAATAAAATGAAAACAATAGCAACCATTCAATCATAATTCTAAAAGTCAAAGAGCAAAAGATTAGCTGAGACCAAAAGACGATTTGAATCGATCAAGGGGAAAAAATTACAGTGTGAATGGAATGAATGAAATGAGTTAAAATGAGCTTGTAGCTTGATTTGAATATGATGTGGGGGTGCAGGCTAAAGTCTAGCAAAACATTATTGCATGGTTAGGATAACATGCCTAATTGTTATGCTGATTCGCACAATGAATTTAAAGCATGTTGAATACTTTGGGTAGTTATGAAATCCGTGTATTTTTTATTGCATTGAAGGGTGCACAATACCACGATACTTTTTGCCAAGAAGCTGCTGTTCTGTCTCATTGTCTTCTATTTGCGTTCACACATATGAGATCCACTGAATCAATTTCAATCTTATTTTCTCCATAGTGCAATAGTACACTTTCTTTTGTAAACCACTTATTAGGTGGATGATTTTATTGGAATTCAAAAACAAGTTGGTTATTGGTGTTGTTGTTTTGCCTATTGTCTTTGACTGCATGATTTTTAGCCTTTTATTATTTTCAAAAAGAAAAAGCAGAGCCAAAAGCTTGATAATTGAATGGCTTCTTCCTTTATGTAATCAAGGCAGTTTTTGAACACATAAATTACATTATATGGTGAATTCCTTCATGAATAAATTCTAGAATAATGTTGTGTAGAATAAAGTTAATCAAAGCAACTCTCTACTGAAGCCCACAAATGGTTGTGTGGGATCAAACCTTGGGGAATGGTTGAGTCACAACCGCATTGAAAGTGACCACTTGAAAAGGTCATTTTCCCTTTGTACACTTTCCTAATCCATGGTGTGTCTATCAATAAAGGTTTACAGGGTTGCATAAAAAATGAGTCCAATCTGCTGTATTATAGAGTGAAAAGCCGTTTACTCAAGCTTGGTGGACAAACTAAGTGTCTCTCCTTTTCATGAGTTCCAATCAAGTTGGTATTTAAGTATACTATTTTGACCTACACTATGATTGCAATACCTCATCTTGTAAAGATTTATATATTAAACAAATACCATTGCGCACTAATTACATCTCAATGAAAACAAAAATACATATCAAATGGGAAGAGGCACAGAGTGCACCAATGATATGGGATCAAAGGTACCACACAAGGAAAATTAATGGAACTATGCATCCTAAAATTTGCTGCACTTTCACATATCAGACAGAAATATCACATGGCACATTGTGTGAAAAAAGGAATCGCCTTACATTGTCGTAGATGGCAATTTGAAATGTAATTAACATTACTTGTGCATGCAGTGAACAACATATACAAAGGGTCACCATGGGGAGTTTTTTTTGTGATTTTTGTTGAAACTATAAATGCTTGTCAACATGGAAGGTCATCAATCAAAACACATCTCTTTTTGGAAGGAGTCCAATATACTACTAATACCTCCATTTTGACATAAAATATCTCAAAACACAAGGACTCAAAAAATTTCAAATTTTCAAAATCTGACATGTTGGTTCTCATACACTAAGATAAAAGGTCTTAAGAATCTGTACCCCTGTTGGTTCAGTACTGTCTGAGTACCTTGGCAGCTTTGACACATGTCTGTCAAATAATTAATTGATCATTTTCATTTCAACAAATGAACTATTCTTGAAGATTCAATATTCTCCTTCACAAATTATTGTTATTTGAAAAAAAGTAAAAATTTCAACAATTCCAAAAAAATATAATCAGTGTCAAAGTTACCAAGGTAGTAGGTTATATTTGCCTGCACCTGGTATGCACACTAATATGGAGCACCATACCAGACTGGTATGGCTTGAGGCGACACCAACCTTGTGTCTGCACCAGCCTGGTAGGGACATGAGGGTACCAGCCTTGTATCAGTTTATATAATTTTCAATATCAAGTATATGTCAGTTGTGGGTGTGTATGTTGTTTTAGACATGTTTTTCATGTAAGTTAAAACTTCTCATCGACATTCATGTAAATGTAAGTGATTAATATTTAGTCATTTGTAAACAAGTGCAAATCCATGTAAAAGTTTTTGAAAAAGAAAAATTCATGCAAAAAATGTCAACATGGGTGTTAGTGAACAAAACATTCCTAAAGTTTCAAGCTTTTTTTTAGTGATGGGCCAATCAAAGTGGCCCATTGTAAAAAAAAGGAAAAAAGCTATGTGATGCACCACAACTCATTAATATGAATCACAGTAGGTACGCAAGCGCTTGTAAAAGCCTAGGCCAAAACTGTTGATAAACAAAGTTAAAAATGGAAATTCATCTCAAGCAATAAGGTGAGACAACATGCGCCCAAGATATTCCCCAATAGCACCATAGTTTGCCCCTTATCATTTGCCCAAAAAAGAGTGGGCTTGTATTGTATATGTGTGAGCTAAAGGGTTATGCACTAAAGGGTTAAAGTTTCTAAGGTTATTCACTACCTTATTTCTACTAAAAGCTTCTATTTGAGAAGCAACAAAAGTATTAGAATTTTTTTGTGAAGGGCCAACCAAAGTGGCCTGTTAAATTTTGTTTTTTCCAGGATGCATCCACATTGGGATGCACCCACAACTAATTAATGTGGATTGCACATAGGTTTAGCCCTAAAGGTATATCATATATGTAGTTATACTTACCTTGCCAAAAATATTTACACCAGGCCATGTAAGTGAAATTGAATTTTTTTTACACTTCCCCCTGTAAGTGTAAGTCTAAAAACAATATTTACACTCAATGCAAGATAAGTCTAAATGCCAAAAATTTGACAAGGTAAATGTGAACCCTGTGTTTAGGGGAAAGTATATGTGTATCTACACTTACTCTCCCACCACTGGAATATACCTGCTTTATACCAACCAAAAATCAGACTTGGCACCAACATCCTGACAAATGGTATGAAAGTTTTAAAAAAGTAACAAGTACCATGACCAAGCTGGTATGCTCAAAACTCAATATCAGTCAAAAAACACTCCAAATTAGTGTTGGAATGGTATGCTTTCGACCACCTAATAGAGGTATGTTAATATACCCTTGCCTTGCAAAATAAACATACCCTTTCCCTACCATATTTGAAGGTAAATATTCAAGGTAATACCTTGGGTTTGAGTTTGAACCAGTGTTGGCCGAGTATCTAGGTTCTGGCCAGGCATCAACCACGGCATATGCACCTGGTTATGGGGTGCCTTGACCAATGGCTGAAAAAAAAAACAGGCCATATCCTACCTTGGCAGGCTTCTCTTTGCCCACACCCAGGTGATGCCCTTACTTGGGTGGGCTTGTGTTTGGCAAAGCTCATGAGATGCTATGTGGGGGTAGGCATCTCACATTGCAAACCCATAAAGGGCAATAGGGTTTAGGAATAGAAATTTTAAGGTTAGATTAAAATGTTAATAACTTTAATGCTTCCCACTTTGTTATTAAGTTGCCCCTACTTTTTGTTGGGGGCATTTTTTGGTAAGTTCTGTGTGATAGTTTCATGCTCACATTTGTCTTCGACTCATCCTTTTTTTTCCCAAATTTGAAAATGATTTGAATTATGGCCATGCTCTTAGTTGCAGATGCCTGGGTTTATGTCTGGTGGGCAATTTAAGAAAATGCTCTGCATCTTCCGGGGTAGTAGATACCCGGCCAACACTGGTTTCGACAGGGCCTTACCTTAAGGATAAGTTTGCAAAACTAGAGATAAATTAGGGCAAGGAATGTTTGCTTTAAAACAGTTTAATGATGAAACCCTGCCAAACTTTACAAAAAGAAAGCACCCAAGAAAGGGAGATAAGAAGAAACAAAGGGCAAGGACCAAAGTCCAGGCAAGTAAACAGCCCAACACAGGTGGGCCACAAGGAGGTACGGGAACAACCAAACCTCCACCAGTCGCTTGAAGCATATCAACTAAAGAAATGTGTTGTGTTTTCTTTCAATGGTTGTGTTACCATCACTGCTCAGTTGTTCATTTGCTGCTATTCTTACCATCTCCATTTTAGTGTCAAAAAGCGATTTTGGAAGTTTTCAACAATTGGAAGTGACCCAAAAAAACAGTAAAAATTGTCAGACTTTTATATTTGATTTTCAGTTTTAGCCAAAATTATTGAAGGATGATTAAATTAAAAAAATTTCTTACATGGTTTATAGTCACATTTGACTAAATCTTCCTAAGGACTGTTTCTATTTTTTCTCCATCTTCCTATAGATGATTGTCACTTTGGCTAAAATAAAGAATTCCTTAAAAGAAACACTGCAAGTCCATTCTCAAAAGGGTTGTGGCTGAGCTAAAAATTGTTTGATGTTGTTGAGCAGTCTTGAATGTATATTTTAAATCCCTTTGCATAGATGCAGTGCACTTTGAGGGTTCAAATGTTTTGTATAAAAGAGTTATCCGTAAAGTAAGAAAAACACAGCACCAGAACCCTGAGTTTGGTCATACATAGGGTGAGATTTTAAAAAACCTTGCAAAAAAGTACATTTGCATTCAACGCGGTTATGAAACTCAGAAAACCATCAATTTTGGTGGTAAACTGAGTTTCATCCTGTCTTTTCTTTTTCCTGAGCGCCTCCACTGCTGCTACATATATTTTCACTGCTCCTAACTCTACAACTACTATAATTAGTCTCGAACCTTGTGCATTAAATCTGGGTATCAGCATTTCATATTGACATCTATTAAAATGTCTTTACTTTGCGGATACCACTGAAAGAGGGGATAGGAGGTGAAAGGAGGCCCAAAGGCAGGGTGAAGACAGGGTTACTTAACGGATAACTCTAATACGTGGCAGTAATGATACGAGGACTATCACAAGAACAGAAATAGGAGCTTATATAAATGAAGGAAACTGAATTTTTATTTTTGTTGTTGGACATTTCAAATGTTCAATTTCAAGTATTAGTGTCAGAATAGCCTACCCCTTCCTGTTTATGTACAAACTAATTCATCTATTAACACTAGAGTGAGAGCATTTCCACCCATTCATTGGATTTGGACCAGTGTCGGGCCGGTACCAAACCCTGGTTGAGAACCGACTTGGTTCTCAGCTACTTATCCGCCAAAGAACTGGTTGGGTATCACCTAGCGTACTACCCGGGTTGATACCTGGATTTTCAGATATCAAATTTGAGATATCCAGTTCATCTGTTCACTAAGAATTGGGATTTTAAAGTAAAATTTTGATGCCCAGGTAGGTTATATGAATAACCTTTGGGTCTGGTTTTTAAAGGTCTAGGAGTGGGAGTCTAAGGTTCGTTAGGGTTTGGGGACTTAGGATGGAGGTGGGTGAGGGTTAAGGAAGCATGGATTTTATCAATGTTCATTCTCACATTGTCCATCATGGGGGACATTTTTTAGGTACATTTGTTCATGCTCATTTTGTTGTTCTTGTTGTTGTTGCTTATTGTATTGTTACATATGCTCATTGTGTTGGGTGTTCCTTATGTTCTTGGTGCTTGTGGTGTTGCTTTAGGTGTTCATTGTGTTGTTGGTGTTCATATGTTCTAATGCTTTATGAATCATACTCGTGAATAATTTGTGACATTATGCTTATGTTTTCTTAATAATGTAATTGTTTGGTTTTCTTTGTTTTGATTTGTTAACACACCCTAAAAATGGAACCAATTTTTTTAGATCAAGGATGTAATGTGTTCATGAATGAGAGTAAAATAAAAATTGAATTGAAGGTGAAAGGTTTAAAGAAATTTCAAGTTTTCAATTTGAAAATGATGATGCAATGCAATTGATTATGAAAAATTTAGGTGAACAAAGGTTAAATTGAAAACCCCATGGTAGAAGTTTGACAACTTGGGCATTTTTTTTTATGTTAATGATGAATCACCAATTAATGTTAATGTGCTACAGGTCATGTGTTGTATTTTATGTTATAGTAGACTAGTAGGTCAATCTGTAATATTGGAACAAAGAACAAAACTAAGGAAAAAAAATTGTTTCATATTTCAAGGAATAATTGGATAATTGCATTAAAAAGTTGTATGGATGCAAACCATGGACAATTGCCAAAAAAATTGAGGAAGAAGTGAATATTAGTTTGAAAAGTCCATTGGAAAGACAATTTGTGAAAAAAAAAGGCCTAAAATGAGTGCAAGTGCAATTTTAAATATTTTTGGGGAAATAGATCCTTACTAAAAGGATAATGCACACTATAAATTTTTTGTGAAGAATTTGGGTTTATTAGTTGTCAAAAACCATTTGCCCATTCAATTTGTGGAAAGTATTGAATTGAAGTGTTTGGTAATGTAGTTATGCCTTCATGTTGTTTTCCTTTCCAAAAACACCTTTAATTAGGAAGTGTTACTATATTTGGTTAAAAAGGAAAAAGAAACATATGTTTTACTAGTTTTGGCAATGTGTTTTGTTATTACAAGTTTTGATTTGTGAATGTCCAAAGGGGCACATGATGTAAATTTGCATTGGTTGGAAATTTCTTGGGATAATATTGGATGTGAAGACACATTACTATTGCTTTTTTTGAGGCATTTGAAACATCAAGGAAAACATTAGCAAGAAGTTTGCAAGACCTTTCAAAAAAGTATGGTTTGACCAGAAAGATCCTTGTTTATGTTAAAGATGAAAGTGCAAATCTAAATACCATGATAATTGTCTTGAAGTCAATCGTAAGTTGTGAAGCTTTGGACGTGATGGAAAGTTTTTATGGGACTTGCTTTTGGCATACCTTCTTTAAGGCTTGTCAATATGCAACTGTTGAAAAAAGAATTTTGAGGGGTTTGGAATATGTTTCCATTAAATCTACCTAGGCAAAATTGTAAAAATATATCACATGGCTTAAAAAGTTAGGGAAACAAAAACAAGAATGGATGCAAACATGCATTATTGTAGGCTTCGAGCCTAAAAACTTGAACACACCAATTAAAATAAGGTAAAATGCAAGTTATTTTGTTCTAGTTTTCTTTCTCCTTTTATTGTTTTGAATTTTTGTATTCCAAAATGTTGCCTTTTAATTGGGAATGTGAATTGTGTAGGTTTGCAAGCAAAATGATCATGTGCTTTTAGGAAGCCTTTCAATTTGGAGAAACCATTACCCTTTGTTACATCAAGTAGATTGGTCCTAAGGTCACTAGCTATGTTCCCCCTCCACCCACATGGCATATATCATAGATTATTGTAGACATTCTATTTCTTGTTGTCATTACTTGCATTTTAAACTAATCCAAAGGTTATTGGTTATTGAATGATTCTAATTTGAATGCATCCATATCCATGAGCTTGAAATTAAAGGAAAAAATGAACCATGTTTTGTTACATTGATTGCTTTGATTGATTATGATGATTTCGGCTTGAATATTGAGTTGGGAACTTTTGCAAAGAACATTAAGAAGGAAGTCATTGGGGTCATTGATTTTTTCCTTACCTTCTTGACAAAATACAATGAAAGAAGAATGCATAATATGTTAGCATTGTTGTTAGATCCAAAATTCAAAAGTTTGAAATTGATTTATTCTTTTATTGGTTGTGAACATAGGGTGGCCATAATTAAAGAGTATGATAGGAAATCCTAGTTTCTTATGCTCTTAAAATCTTATCATGATTTGCATCCATTGCTTCATGCTAAATGTTCCTTTGTTCACAAAATTGAGGAAGATAGCCATTTTTTAAATGGTGGTTAACATTAGTGAACTTGCAAAGAGTTTGTTAGTCCAAAATTGTTGATATTTTGAAAAAATCAAGTGGATGCAAAAATGATATCAAATGCCCTTTGGAATGGTAGAGGAAACATGAAACCATGTTCTCAATTGTTGGCTTTTTAGCTATACAAATATTAGGGATTGTGGGTCTTCAAATTGAAATCAAAAGAATATTTTCCCTTGTTAGAATTCTTACCAATTTGAACAGATGTCGTTTATAACAAAATAACTTTGAAAAATTGATCTTTTCAAATAATAATTGGCCAAATGATGCAAGGGTGGCTTCTAAAGTTCCTAGTAATTTTGTAAAATTGATAGATTTTGACTTTGACTTAGAGTAGGAATTAGATGAGTTTGAAGGCTCATTTGAGGGAGATGAATTAAAAGTGACTTTTAATCTAGTTTTTTTTTTGTTTTTTAAATCTTTAAAATGTGATCACATATTTTTGTTTAAATATTGGAGGTTTGTAATGAACCTTGCTGATTTATTTTTGGCCTATGAATTTTTTAAATTTTTTTTAAAGATCTTAATCCAAAAATCTTAAAGTGAAATTAAAGAACCAACTTAATATAACCAACTAATTGAAATGAATTAAGAATTGGTTGTGAAAGAATTAATTGGGCATGAGGAAAAATAAAAATAAAGAACGAGATAAGGTATGAATTTTTGGAAACTAGATTAGGTAGTTATGAAAACAAATTAATAATTGCCCAACATTAGTTTGGATTGTCAATTGTATATTTCATATCAAGGAGCTTTTAATTTTCTTTTTAGTTTCCCAACTTCCACCCATAAACTTGAAAATTGAAATTGGAAAAAGTGAAAGGTTGATAATGTGAGACCACCTAAATCAATCATTATGATTGACCAATTATAAAGACGAAGTAATAATCAAAATTATTAAACATTTTCCAAGGCTTGAGGATGTGCATTTTCTCCAAGTCAAAGTAGTCTTTGGATGGGTCCATTGGATATGAAGTTTGTTACACCTCATCCAAGATTTCCAGTGTATAACAATTTATGGCATGCATGTGGAAATGTTTGGATTTTGTAACTAATTGAAAAAGAAAAATGAAACCCATGTTAACATAAAAGTCAACAATCAAATAGGAAGGTCAATTGAAGATAAAGTATCCAAGAAACATGATAGACCTTGATGGATAAAAACAAAAACATTGGAATAAGATTACATGAAGAAAAACCTAAATGAATGAAGGGAACCATCCACAAAGACACCAATTGTGAGGGGATGGATGATTTTGAGATTTTTTAACAATTTATCTTGGGGTATCTATGATAGAAATTTTTGTAACATTATTTTACAATTACCTTGATGTTATAATCCAATGTTGATTGGTTTTTGGATTTTAAAAGAATTGTTAAATTTGGATATAAAGTTTTTTGAAAAATGGAAAACCTTCTAATCTTGGGTTTAAAGAATATTTTCAAAAAATAAAATTTGTAAGTTGCAAGGCTACTTGTCAAATTCCTTTGACCATCAATTTTGGTTTTGATTTTTGCTTTGAAACTCACAAATTTTAAGTTTTGAAATTATAAATGCCAAATAACAATACCATATATCAACACATTTATAGAATAAAAAACCCTATTGAAGCTAGGCCAATTGAAAGCATAGGATAACACCCCAAGATGAGGGGTTTCATAAAGTAAAGGTCCCCCCTAGATGGTAGCTAAGTTCCAAGGATTGAGCTTTCTAGTTCTAGTTTTCTAAAAACCAAAATTCTCCATAAAAGAAAATAAGTTACGGTATTAAACTTTGGAAAAAAATTCAACTATTTCTTTAAGTGCTAATTTTCACAAATTGAATACCAAGCAATTTTCAAAAGTAATTTTCACAAATCAATTATTAATAGTTCAATTATTTCTAGCAAAACGATTTTATTAATTTTAATTAATTTTTTTTCCAAAAAGTAGTAAAATAACAAAGAGTGAAAAAAATATAAGAGGATTTTTTCTTCCATAATTTCATATGTTCACAATTTCATCCCATTCAAATGAACCTTGAAATAATTCTAATTATTTTTTAAACTTTAGATCCTTTTCAATTGACTCCACTAAATTAGAAGGTGATTTACAAAAGTATCAAAATTACAATCTTCTTCAATTACTAAATCTGCCCAACCAACTTCAAATTTTAACATAGTATGTAATTGATTATGACATTTGATAAGCATGGGATGTAAAGATCTCTTGTCATATTCTTCAACAATAGCTACACCTTCATAGCCAATATAAAATGATATTGGATGAAAGTTTTAATCCTAGGGTCTAACATTAAAAACAATGTGCTCTAGGTTTTTCTGACATCATATTTCTTTAGAAAGGGAAGAAAAAATCCAACACCCCCAATACCTCATTTTTCAAATTAGAAGTTAACAAAAATAACTAAAAAACAACCCCAATATTATCACCTACAAAATTGATTAAGGTTGGTTAGATTCAACTTCTTCCTTCAAATAAAAACCCATCTTTATTGTAGAATGCAATGCATCATTCAATAATGAATGGCTTCAAAATCAATTTAAAACACAAGCATTCACAATTGGGGGAAGACATTCATCAATTAATTTGGAAAATGTGCCATGTAAGAGGAGGAAACATTCTTCCACTGATTTTGATAAAAAAGTTTTTGCTGTAACAAAAGGTAATAACATTTCAAAATTGTAGAGCTTTTTGGAACATGATCACTTTGGAAGCAAACTTGAATTTTTTTTAAACATTCAATGCTAATATTTTCAAACTATAGTTCAAACAAAAAACCTAAAATTTAAATGATTTATGTTTAACTAATTTTTTACAATCATTTTAAAACATTATCTTGTGTTAATTAAAGTGTTTAGTGTTTTTGGACATATATTAGACTCTTCATAAACCTTTTTGTCCATTCTTGTCTATTTATTTTAGACTTCTTAAGCCAAGTTATACATTTTGGCAAATCTAATTCATTAGATTTAATAGAAACATACTTGAGATTTTGACACATTTAAAATTTTTTGTCACATATTGGCAAGCTTTAGGGAAAACATGGCCAAATTAAGAACCTTAAAACTTTCCTCCAAACCAAAACATTTACAAACCATAATAGATTTTAAATCAGTTGTCACAACATAAAAATTTGTTTTTTCAACCCATATTCATCCAATAATACTATTAAATTTCTTACTAAGATTTTATTAATAACTTTTGTTGTTTCAAACAAACTAATAGTGACATGATTTGGTTGTTAATTAGCCTTTAAATGTTTTTTCAAAAGAGCAAAAATGTGATGTCAACTTTGAGACATCCATAAATTAAACCTTCCTATTGGAATATTGCAAACTTTGACTAATTTTGATAGACCATAGTTTTTTTTTTTTTTTTTCTCCACCAAGTTAAACAACACCTTTTATTTTATTTTTTTTTAAAAAAAAGACCATTTGAGGAAATAAATGAAAGGCTAAATCATTCATTTAAATATTTTTTAAAAATTC
>Ga0116227_10002653_pt1 | contig 40338 bp, 40 predicted proteins | sample S1TSphgellanicum_FD_89693 | JGI IMG/M metagenome (GOLD analysis project Ga0116227, IMG submission 89693) | Host-associated microbial communities from peat moss isolated from Minnesota, USA - S1T2_Fb - Sphagnum magellanicum MG | ecosystem: Host-associated > Plants > Peat moss > Unclassified...
ATTCCCAGATTCAATAAAATTTCTTCACTTCACTTGAGATTGTTATGGTCGGATTAACATTATTAGATATTATGATATTGAGTTTCACTCCCCATTCAATAAAATTTCTTCACTTTACTACTACTACTACCACGGATAGCAATAGTGAGTTCATTCCCGGATTCAATAAAATTTCTTCACTTTACTGACAACTACCCATATTGAGTTCATTCCGGATTCAATAAAATTTCTTCACTTTACTGACAGCTACCCATATTGAGTTCATTCCCAGATTCAATAAAATTTCTTCACTTTACTGACAGCTACCCATATTGAGTTCATTTCCGATTCAATAATTCTGTTTCATTTTACGGATAGATAGCAAAATTTGAGCTTATTTTATAAAAAGGGGGGGGCGAGGGGTGGGGTAAGCTAAGGGGGTGAAAGGAGGACTCAAACAAACACAAGGTGATTTAAAACATTTCTCAAAATGTACAAGAATTGTTTCCTGTATTTCCTGGTCTAGAATTTATTATTGTTTGCTGCTTCCACTCTCTGTTGTTTGTTTGCTTCTCTTTTTCTTTCTTTCTTTTCTGTTGTTCTTGGTTTTTGGAGGAGCTTCTTAGTAATGCTCTTTTTTCTCTCTCTCTCTCAGTCCCTGTGTGAAGACATTGCAACATTTGCTACTTTGTGAATCTTCGGTTTGTTTTGTAGTAGACTAGATTTCCATTTGAATTCTGTCTTGTTCTATTATCTGTCTGTTTGTCTGTCTCTCTCTCCGGCTTCACTGCAGCTGTTTTCCGGATTTTGTGTTTGGTGTGTGTATGGCGCTTCTTTTGTGGTTTGGTTTTGGTTCTGTGACCAGATCGCTGAATTGTTTGAACGAGAACGAAGCTATGGTAAGATGATTACTGCTGCCAATGTTTTTTTCTTTTGACTTTCCTTGTAGTGGTGGTTCAAGCTCTGAATCTTATTGAATCTAGATCTCATTTTTATCTATGGTTCAAGCTCTGAATCTCTGTTTCTTTGCGCCGCTCTCCTCGGAGACGTCTTCTTCTTTTTCTTCTTCTTCTGTTCTTCTCTTGCTTCTTTTCCGTTCTTGAGCACCGCTTTCTAAAAATATACAAAATCATTTTGGCGTGTTTTGTCTGGTTAGGGACGAAGTCCAAGGGGGGAGGATGTGTGTTGGACGATTGACGGCTGACTGATAATGGACATGGACACTGGTCACGATTCTTTTATTCATAAGTAAGAGTTTCTTTTATTAGTGCACTTGGTTGTTGCTTTGTGAAGAGAGAATGTGTCAGTGTTTCGGCTGCTTCTGAAGTCGGGATTTTACAACAGCAGCAAAGATCGGAATCATTGCCGGCGTTTGGAGGAAACAGGCGAGAACTTTTGCGGCAGGTCTTTTGTGAAGAAGTGTTGGTAGCTAGCTAGTTGGAGAAACCAAATCATGGAATGGCTTTCTTCAGGCTGTAGGAATTGGGGATCATCGGTTTCACAGTTTCCTTCTGGTTCAAATCTCCGATCAGGCGATGATGCTTCTTCTTAGAAAGTTGTTGGAATTGAATCTTCTTCTTCTTGCACCGCTGCTTCTAATACACGATAGTCTAAGCGCGCAAATGGAATTACGCGCATGGGTGCATCAACATGTGGCGCTCAAGTTTCAGCCTGCAGCCACAATTCATGAGGAGATTCTCCAGAACTTCAATACTCACTGCTGGTCCAACAAGCACTACTGCATCTTGTAGCTGCTGCTGGAGGTACAGCTTTCTTCCACAGTGACATCACATATGCTTGGATTTTATCATATGTTCTTGCACAAAATGGGGATCCTACCATGCACACCTATGGCCACAGAAACTCTCTTATGTTGTAGATTTTTCTTATCTTTTCTTAGTTGAAATGAGGCAATGTGGACTTGCATTATATTAGATGCATGAATGATTGTGCAATATGTATTATCCCATTGCAGGAAGAGAGAACTACTTTTTGCACACCCCTGATTTCTGTTGTTTTAGCTTCTAGCAATACTGGGCACATGTCAAGTTGTTGAGGGCAGGAGTGAGTGCAAGGTCATATTTTTTTTCTTTTGTTGACTACTTGGAGGATATCAATATGTTTGTCCACAGGTCAGGCAAGAATTGACATATACAGGAGGAAATCAGTGACAATGGAAAAGGAATTGACTGTGCGACGCAGTTGGCCATGGAAGAAAAAAATCAATGACAGATTTGCTGCATCTCCCGAGTTTAAGTTTGGAGGCACGTCTCCTACTCCGCCCAAGCTATTTGATGAACAGGTCTTGCTCACTCCCAATTACATAAAGCCTTTCTTTTTTCAAACCTTTATCTTGAATTGTTTGCCCTGCTTAGGAATCAGAGTCTATGTGTTACCTTCACATCACTGTGCTCATCGACAATGTAGTAGTTGATCATATGCAAAGTGGCTATATGGGTGCAGGAATTGACTAGAATACTGGAAGATCAATCGCGTGTGGCTGATGAAGCTCTTCATGAGGCAGATGAGAAAGCAAAAGCCATGGCTAAAAAACTGGAGATGGCACTCTCTGAAATAGCTGCTAAGGACCAACTGGTGAAAGAGCATATCAAAGTTGCAGAAGATGCTGTCATTGGTATTGTTTCACCCTCACTTCCACACCATTCCTTCCTCTTGTGTTGGCCCATTGTCAATGATGTATATGGGATACTCAGCCATGAACCAGTGTTGCATGAGTCTCACTCAATTTCTTTACCTGGGGACTGGGATTCTTGTACACTCACTCTCCTTGTTGACGGGTATCTGATGGTCAACATGAGTTAGAGAGTAATGCAATCAAGAGTGTATCCAGATGTGTGAAGGCAATGTGACTAGTATGAACTTACAACAGATGGTTCCATTGATATCACTTCTGGTGCTTATCCTTTAGGTCAAATGTGATAGGGCTAATAATGGGGTTGTGTATTCATCTTAGTTTTAAATTCATGATCATCCTCCTTGAATGATCAATTGGGTTAGGGATTGAGTTTGTATATATGTGGAGTAAGCAGGTTGGGAGAAAGCAGAGGTGGAAGCGGCAGAGTTTAAGACACAGCTGGATGCAGCAAAACAACAAAAGCTAGGGCTGGAAGATCGTGTGAAACACCTGGAGGGAGCTTTGAAAGGGTGCACACACCAGTTGCGGGTTGTGCGTGAAGAGCAAGAGCAGTGCATTCATGAAATAGTAGTGAAGAAGACACGTGAATATGACGAGTTACGTGCAGAGATGAATGCCAAATTGGCTGAGGCATCACAACTGTTAGCTCACACTCACAATGAGCTTACAGTATCACGGGCAGATGCAAATGCTCTCACACTTGCATTAAAGGTATGTCATGAAAGACCAACAATTGACTTTCTCATCTGACTCACCTACCTGCCCCAATAATCATGATGCAAAATGGGGAGTTCAGTCCCTGACAGATAATGTTCTCACACTGACATTAACAGGACTATGGATATGAGCACCTAAGAAAGTCACAAATCCATTTGTTGACTTGGCCTCTATGCGGTTATTTCATGAGTTCTTCTACTCTTTTAACTTGCTTACATCTTACTGAACTTTCACAGGAGCAGACAGCAGACTCTGGAAGCCTTGGGGAGGCAAAGCAATGTTTGGAGATGGAAATCCGGGCTTTGAAGGTTAACCAAATGCTGCTGCCCTCTATGCCCTGACTGTTCCAGTTCAGTTTTGGCCCCACTTTGCAGACACAATCCTATTCCAGTTGCTAATGTGGAAAGAAATGAATGTGAAAACTGAAAATAGTACTTGGGGAATGCAAAACATCAATCTGTGCAGATACACCAAGAGGACCACGTGTAATCATGGTCAACCTGGAGGGAATGGTGGTGCATAAGATCCTTGATTGCTGAAAGTCAAACCTAAAATCCACATTACTTTGTCAAAGTCTTAAATCTTGGTGCATGATGCTGTTTCTGGTTAATTGATCTGATTCGTGGTCCTCATTGTGCCAGGTGAAACTAGATGGGGTGGAGAAAGATAATGTGACTCTGAAGCATGAAAACCAGATCCTTAAGAAGGATATAGAGATGCGTAAAGGTGAGTGTGAATATCAGCGGAAGGCTTTGGATTCTGTTTCTCAACAGAATGTGGAGAATGTGAAAACTATTGCAAAGCTTGAGGCTGAGTGTACCCGTCTCCGTATTGCACTAAACAGAAAACTTCCATCAGGTATCTTTTCATGCCTTGCTTTTGACTTTCTTTGACTTTCTTTGACTTTCAGTTGTACAAGTGCACTTTGTGGTGGATCAGGCCTGTAAGGTTCTATGCTGATAGCCACCCAGATTCGGCAATTTCTCTGTGCTATCAAGGAGACTTTTTTTGATCCAACTGAAATTCTATGTATCCAGGCACTGTGCCAGCCAACCGAACAAAACAGGAAATGAATCCTCAAGGAAAGGAACGAGGGCGGGTATCAGTACGTGGGCATGGAGGGATGGATGCTAAACGCATCCAGAAAATACAAGAACATGGACAAGAGAATAGCGGGGCAGAAAATTTGAGGGAGGCTGATATATTGGCCAAGAAGATCATGGCTATGGAGGAAGAAGTGGTCACACTGAAGGGAGCACTGGACAAGAGGACTGAGGAACTTCAAGCTTCTCGAATCATGTGTGCCAAAACAGCAAGCCAGTTATCAGCAGTTGAAGAACAGCTAGAGGCGGCCACGAGAGCAGGTAGATTTGTCTCTAAGTAACTTGAGGCAGATAGTGGCTAGGGCTCCACATTGCTGCCTAAAGTTTCCAAATGGGGCCTCAGAATGTTTGTGGTTTTTCATAGGGTGCCACAGCAGGCAGCAATGTGTTCTAATTTCAAATGTTCTGGTTTTTTTCCCAGGAACTCCTAGTTCAGGAATTGGCAGGGATTCGGATATGTGGGCAGTTGTTCCCTTTGTTGAGCATGATGAATCCAACACTGTTGAAACCCTCAAAAGGCGGGATTCGCATAACATGGAATTGATGGATGATTTTGTGGAAATGGAACGATTAGCAGTATTGCAGTCAGAAACTGCAATGCCAGAAGCAGGTGTGGAAACTGCATCTGTGGCCAGCTTACAACAGCAACTATTAGATTTGGAAAAAGCTCTGGCAGACAAGGACCAGGACTTGCAAGCGAGAAGTGCATCTCTGGTCCGCTTACAGCACCAAGTAGATGATTTGGAAAAAGCTCTGGAAGATAAGGCTCAGGATCTGCAAACTGCCAATGAGAGTTGCCGGGACTTGAATTTGAGGCTAGCAGACTCAGCAGAACAGATTGCTGCCTTGCAAGCCTGCAATGATGCCAATGAAACTTCAATGAGTAATCTACAGGTGCAATTGAATGGGTTAATTGCAGAGCAGGAAGGTGGCGGTGGAGCCTGGAGCCTCTCAAACCACAAGGATGTTCCAGAAGGTCTGCCTTTAATCTCTGAGGCAGAACTAAAGGCATGTGTTTCCACCATATCGACCCACTCATTTACATGCTCTTGTATTTCTCAGGTTCCTTGAGGATTCATGGGTTGAATAATTTCTTGGATCACATGATATGGAAATACAGACTTGCTAAGTCATTTATCTCTCAGTTTTGTATGACTGGTTATTGTTGGTTGAAGGGGATAATTTCTTTCACCCACACCCCAAAAAATTCTGGAGTGGCAATGATATTTGTCAACTGTGTACAATGCAGGGAAGCATTGCTCAATCAGAGCTGACAGTGGCACTGAGCAAACTTGTGCAAACCATTGAAGTCCTAGCACAAGCAGCAGCAGAAAGTGAATATTTTCCCTCAGCTTTAGAGCAACTAGACATAAATGCAACTGGACATATTGCTGCATCAATGCACTGGCAAGACTTTCAAATAGAATCTGCCCTTTCAAATCTCATCCGGGTGACAAACAATTTACTGCAAGGAAAAACTGAAATAGTCAACTTCATAGTGGAACTTGCAATTGCACTCAATAGCGTGATGGTAGTGGGGGACTTCTGTTCTCTCAAGCAACAGGTGAATGATTCAGTTAATGAGAGAATTGCTAGCACCACAGATTTAGAAATTGCAAAGGAAGAAATTGCCCACTTTGAAGAGGAGTTGCAAATGGCCCGAGCAGAACAGGCAGCTTTTGAGTCACATGTGCGGGCAGAGTTGGAGCGCTTCACAGACATTGAGTCTCAGATTGACCACCTCTCAAGTGAGAAAAGGGATTTGGAGCTTTCTTTATCAGAAGCCAATCAGCAGGTGAAGGATCTCAAGGAACAGCTTCAAGAAGTTGAGACCCTGTTGGAGGACTACCGACAGCAGGAAGTAAGTGAAAGTTTCAGGAAGTTTAGGAGATGCAAGATGACTATCAAAACAGATGCTTCTGTTCTTGAATTCAAATTCTAAATGAAGCACATTGAGGGTGAGGTGTCTTCTTATTATCCATAGAAATGGGCTTCAAGATTCTACACTTTCACCATCTGTTGTAAGGAGGCTTGATTCAAACATGGATCTGAAATGATCCTGTATTATCTGGATTCCTGCCTGGTCCATAGATTGCTTGCAAAATGGAAACATTTCTCCGTCTTGGTGCAGCAGAATGCTCTTGTTGCTCAGGTTTGATGAATCTCTTTTGTGGCAGTCTTTTACACAATGTCTAAGGTGAAAGTGTCAGCCAACGCAGGATTCAGAGAGGAAGGAAGATGAGATAATGGAAGATGAGCTGCTGGAGCTTTCATCTTCAAATCCTGGTCTAGCATCATGTCTTCGAGTGGCAGAGGCAGACATGAATCAATTGAATGAGAAGGTGGCCGCATTGGAGGTTGAACTTCACAGGGAACGCAACCGACACCAGGAGGTTGTTTCCAAACTTGAAGATTTGCAAGAACAGATTCACCGGTAAGTGATATCATCTTTGCCTTTCCATTTTCTTTCCAAGAGGGAATTCTTCATACTGATGACTCAAATTAGAGCATCATCATGTACATGACAAGACTTTCTGTTGCTTCTGGAAATGCAACAGAAACTCAGGACACAGGTGTTTGTATAATGCATTTGCCTAAAATTTTGGGTGGATTATTAAATACTTATCTGTACACACCTCATGAGAGAATGAAGTCAGTGGGAAGTCATGGTAGCTCATCACAGCTATTCGTCAATAAGGTGATGGTCTGACACTTTGTCAGTGACACTCATGAGGTTATGACCACACTCACTGGTAACAACCTCCAAATTTTTGTTGTCAAGTTCACTCTGCAATCTCATTAGATATGCAACATCTTGACACCCTTGCTAGACATGTTAACATTATTGATAGACCTTTCATTCTCTTGTCATCAAGGCAATAATCCATCTCATTGGGTGGATGGACAGGGGAGCTGGCCGCAGTGAGCACTCTGGCAGTTCACATGGCCGGGAAATTGAGTGGTCTCAACAGTCAATGTCAGATGATGATGACATGAAGACTGCCAGAAAGGTACCTGAAATTGAGTGAAACTATCCTCCCCATGTTGAATGACTTCGTTATGGTGTCAAGTGACTGGAAAATACAAAAATCTGCAGTCACATCCCAGTATTGAGGATCCTATGATAAATCAACTCAAAAAATAGTCTCACAAGTACCATGATTCCCAGGTTAATAGATGCTCATGACTCAGGCTTGCAATGGTAAAACTGTGGTGACCAGGCACAATAGATGCTCCTGCTTAAGGCTTTGTGATGTTTGCAGGAAAGGGAAATAGCAGCTGCTGCATTAGCTGAGTGTCAACGCACTATCTTAGCCTTGGGTAAGCAGCTCAAGGTACTTGGCATTCAGGACTTGCCGGATGCTAGTCTCACTGCAACAGCATCTCCGACCTCAATTCAAACCATGACACAAACCATGGAGCTTCTGCGGTGGCAGACTCAGTCTGTTGATGGTATGTTACCTGGCAAAGATATCCCCTGGAGTAGCAGTCCGAGGCCACGGGCCCAGAGCCCAATCCCAGTTCAGAATTCACCAGACCAGAATGGGTCCCACTCTCCCTACCGAGGTTTCCCACAGATTGGGAATAATGGTGTGAGATCACAGCATTCGAACTTTGATGACCGGGTCTCAATACCTGCCTTAGCACCTGCTCAATCAGACTTGTCTGTCCCAGGGAATACACTATCAACTTCTGTTTTGAGAAGTGTAAGGACATTGCGGGCGAATTCAATGTTGAAAGCCACAAATGGCACCAACTTTTCAACCAATGGTGACAACTATTTGTTGGAAAATCCAGGAAGTTTATCCACAGTTAGTCGATTCTATTCCCGTTCACATAGTGAGACCAGTGAGTCTAATTAATACATTTCCAATTTCAGTTGAATCTACAAATTCAGAAGTAACTTAAATTTGGAGGTGGTTACAAATTTCATACAGGGAGCAGATGTTGTGGTCCAGAAGGAGTTCTGCACATATGGAAGGATTGCATAAGCTTTGAAAATCAGCAAATAGTAAGTGGGAGCAGTTGCATGATGAGTGTTTGGAGCACAACACTTCCTGTAAGTCATCAATTTATGCATTAATGATGTAAAAGGACCTGTATCAGGTGTAGATTAACCAAGATTGAAAGCTTTTTAAAATGAGAGTCACTGTGTTTTGGGCGTGATCTTCAACCAATTGTCACTGAACATTAATGTTGGGCTTACCAATTCCTGTCTCCATTTGGATGCTGTTCTGGAGCTGATGTTGATGTGTAGGGTAAGTCACCCATTTGCTGCCTCCTTCTGTCACTCCAGCATTTAAATTAGTTTTGGAATGATGGGCATCAACCATGCAAGTTTGCATCCCGACAGCAAAGGGCAATATCTCCATGAATTTAGGGTCTCTCACCCCAATGCACTTTCTACATGATATCTTTTTGTTGTTCTGACTTTGTGTTCACTATGTAAAGCAGGGGTTCATGTAAGATAAAGAATGTTGGAAGGAATTCCTTTGTATTTTGGAGTATACTTATCTTTTTGTTGTTCTGACACTGTCACACTGTAAAGAAGGGGTTCACTTAAGAATTTTGGAAAATTTTCCTTGTATTTTTGAGTGTGCTTATTCCTGTGAAGCTGCCTCAAGCTTTGTCAGTGGGCACCCACAGAGTGTAATGCACTTACCATGTTGGTGGGTAGAGTGGGTTGCACTCTGTTGACACTCAAAATCATGGCTCAAACTAGTGAGGCTCCTGTGCATAAGTCCCTTACCCTTTAGGAATGAAATTTGAAATTTGTTGAATAAAAGGGGTGTTAAGTGTTAACAGAGTGCAACCCAGTCTACCAACGAACCTGGTGAGTCCCTTGCATTCTGGGAATGCACACTGATAAAAGTTTGAGGCAAGTTCCCAGGAAATAAGCACAGTGAAACATGAAGGAATTTTTCCCAGAATTGTTTATCTTTAAGTGAACCCTTTCTTGGAGAGCACAGGCTGCCTCCATCTTGAGGTGGGCTGTTAGGAGGGTTCTAGGCTTGGAGTTTTATGGGGCTTACCTCTCCCCTTTCTTTAGTTGATATGCTTCATGCAACTGGTGGAGGTTTCAGTACTTACCTCCATGTGGCATGCCTCTTTTGGGCTGTTTGCTTGCCTGGACTTTGGTCCTTGCTGTTTGTTTCTTTTTCTCACCCTTTCTTGGGTGCTTTCTTTTTTGGAAGTTTGGCAAGGTTTCTTGTTGGATTTTTGTTTGGAGAGGCTAAAATGCTTTGAGAAGGTACCTGCAAAGGTCCATCATGAAGCCAAAGTCGAGAGGGTCTTGGGTGAGTCATACATACATCCAGCCAGCCAGGAGAGGATCTTTAAACCTTTCGACCATATTGCAAGAAATTCCATGTGCCAAAAGAGAGATGTGAAGCAGTGTTTTTTTTTGGGGCAAATTTCCCTATTTTTGCAACCTGAAAAATATGATTTCAACACATACAAAGGGTTTTTGGGAAACTATTGGTGAAGAAAGAAAAAAATGGGTTCCAAAATTCTCTTGACCTTCATCCTCTGGGAAAAATCGAAAAGGATAAAAATCAGACACAACTCCTTCCGTAACCGGGACTCGAACCCGGGTCGCCTGGGTGAAAGCCAGGTATCCTAACCATCTAGACTATTACGGATGGATGGACTTCGTTACGCTACTATCTCAAGTATCTTAATTTATATAATTAAATTACAAGAGAGTTCATACAGGAGCCACTGTTTGAAAAGACAAGCAGAGAATTTGACACGGTTCTGGTAATGGAAATCCCATGCATGGCAATAGTACATAGGATTGGGCACTTAAAAGCCTATAAAACAACATTATAAGAGCATCTCCAGCAGTGCTCAGTATGTGATCCTACACAGTAAAACTGGATGACTGAAAGTTAAAATATGCCAGTTTGGCTTAGAAAAATAGTTTTGTCTCAACATAATTGCAGAGTTTGCGGTTGCTTTGTAAAAGGTGCTGCAACGCTACGTACTTGCAGAAAAGAGTGTAGTTAATATGATCTGACTGCTGCTCAGTGTTTCTCATTGGCCCATCATAATGATTGGTCCAGGTGGTTTGCTATTAGTAGTTCCCCACCTATTTGCTGTCCTAGTTTCAGTTTCATGGGTGGGGTTGCAAAAATGTAAATAACTGAACTTGGATGTGAAAAATATTTTTGCAGGGCCACATAATGAGCGCCACTCTTTTCAGTTTTAGGTGTGTACTGTTTTCCAACCCCACCTATAAAACGGAAATTTGGACTGCAAATAGGTTGGAGACTACTAATAGCAACTCACCTGGGCCAATCAAACTTATTTATCCAATCAGAAACAGGGAGCAATCAACAATTACAATTTGACTGTGTTTATTAGACCATTCCAAGATCCTCCTGGCTCCGAATGTAGTGCATTTTTTCAGGGTAACAAGAGGTTTCCATTGAATCCACTGGATTTGATTGATGTATCTCATCCCCGATTTCAAGTGCAGGGTCACATACAGCGTGGGTGGAGATGGCTCTAATACTGGAAACACAAAGTGAAATGGTATGTCACCCTTTGTCATCAAATTCAAAATTTGGGAGATTTGAGTAGCAATGGTTGGAACTCAGGGAGAGGCAATGATTGAGTGGGAGAGTTCCATTGCCAGAGAGTGCTCTGAGAGAACAGGCCATAGAGCACTCTCTAGCAATCTGTTCTTAAGCAACAAAAGGTTTTTTGAGCACTACTAGTCACTATGGTATGCATGGAGAAATTTGTGCCTACTTACATGTATACCTGAGAGAAACCACATAATTTCAGCGTTGTGTATAGAGAAACTAGTAGTGCAGACACTGAACCCCATGAACTCGTTGCAAATCATCTCCAGCTGGTGACACTCATCAGATATAGTTTGGCACTGGTGTTCCTGTAGACACCCGTTCAAATGAACTTCCTAAATTGACTCTTTAACAAGAAAAGAAGCATATAACAAAGCTGATAATATGAGGTGCACCACTGCCAGGAGCTTTGAAGATCTTTGAACACCCTGGGAACTACTGCGCCATTTCTGAAGTTGTTTGTCCTAGCAATGTCAGCTTCGTTGACAAGTCTCACAAAGAGACTTTGTTCAAATATGGTTTTCTTTCACTATGTACAGCTAACTCATGCAAGATGGAAACAGCATTTCTGAAGGCAGCCAAGAATGAACCCACACCATATTGCATTATAGGCAAGGTTTCTGTGGCCTCACAAGATTACTCTCTCCCAACCTGGCCTTTAGAGAAAACAGCCTTGCAACATAATGTACTCGCTATGGACAGTAGGATCCAACCACCAAGAGCAAAGATGTCCTGATCCAGTGGTTGACAGTACATTCAGTACCTTTGCTTCACATCGAAAAACACAGCATGTAAAAAATAGGTGCCAAGTGACCCAGGGTTCTGCCAATATCACATCTGGTAAAACATGACAAACCATGTTGGGAATTATCCTCTCAACTTCACCACACAGTTTTCTTCACCAGAAAGCTGATGAAAAGAGACCATTACTAACTCTATCCATGAACTTGTGACAGCTGCAAAAATGGCTGTGTTTGTTACTGCTAGACCAACTCTGTCATCTAACCACTTTGCAACAAGCACCTCACATAGTGCTGCAATGGTGCCTCTGGGGGCACCTTGGCAGCTTACAGCAACCATAGGATCTAATGATTCAAAAATTTGGCAAATGCAGAAAGATCAAGATCTAGATTGCAGCTCTGGTAATTACCCAAAGAATAGGTGTGATTAACACAGGCATGCCATCCTTCAGTAGCAAACTTTGATTTGGAATGATGACCTATACTGGGAGTGTGAGCTAGCAGGAGCAGGGACCATGAACACTTTGGACACTGCCCCACAGCTGAAAACAGTGGCCCTTAACATTGTCACTGCTAAATTAACTGTTTCACAGAAGCCTTGCAGTTCCATGCATTTATGGTTCTATAGACCAGAACTCATAGGAGCCCATTGTCGGGCATGACGAGATTGTAGCCATGGAGGGAGAGGAATTCTTGGAGGTGGTGGTGGACATGGTGGCTTAGATTCCCTCAGCTCATTTGGACGATCAACAAACCTGCAACCATCCAGTCACCTGCCAGGTTACATTCTTCATTTCTTCTGGTCTACTTTGTTAGGCATGCAAACTGTTGAAGGAAACTTCCTTGAACAACAAGAGAGGGAACACTTCCAGAGAGCATAGCTGCTGTGTATGCACATCTATGCTGTTACAGCCCTGCCTCACTGCCTATGAGTCAGCTAGACAACCTGCCAATACCTGAGATACCCATGACAGTTCTTACAAGCAGAAGTAGGCCACTTACTCTATGAAGGCCATTGGGGCTGCATCTCCTTGCCTAACTCTTGTTGCCAAAACTCGGGTGTATCCCCCAGCTCGATCCCTAGATCCCACAAACAATAAATGAAGTGACCAAATGTCCCATGCATCTCAGACATATACAAAAGTACAATTACTTGAAAAAACACAAGCCCTTGAAAGCTGACATCCATCCAATCAAGTATACCAAGAAAGTGCATTAAGGGACTGACTTGTAGCGGAAAGCCAACTCTGAGAAGACCTTGTGCAGATTTTCATCACCATGAATGACACCAGCTGCTCGTCGCCTAGCAGCAAGTGTACCCTTCAAGCCACCAGAGAATTTCAGTGACATTTCACAAGAAGATGCAACTTCTCACACTTCTACCATCATCAACAGAGACACACCTGCTTTCCTAGTTGGACCATGTTGTCTGCCACCCTCCGCAGCTCCTTAGCCTGCCATTCAGGTACACACCAGTAACCGTTTGGTGACCAAGAATAGCAGATGCAAGGAATTTGAAAGTTGAAATGATGAACTTTCCAATTCAAGAGAACATTCCTCTAGAAGATTAAGAAAATAAACTTTAAAAAGTACAAACTTCACCACATGCAGAAATTTTTATGTAAATTCCTCCATGTTTAACATGTTCCTTAACAGCTTTGATTCCAGATGCAGCAACCTTGTTCTTGCCTTCCCATATCTTGACATGAAACCTGTTTGAAGGTACTCAGATGTTGCATTGAACTTTGTCTGTAAAAATCTTCAAACATTGCAAAACCCTAGAAGTTTTGAAGAATTCCTTTTCTTTCAAACCCTGAAACCCTTTGTTAATATGTTCTTCTGCTGCAGAAAGAAAAAAGAGATATCCAGAACACCACAAGCAAAAGAGGGAAAAAAAAAAACCTTTGGCACTGTAGTCTCAAGGCGCTCATGTTGAACTAGCTGTGACACCAGGTTCCTGCACCCATCCTCCCCATCCTCTCGTTAGCATCATCCCTGACCATAACCAAACCCCCAATTCCAACATGTCTCATCATAACATTAAATATTCTACTACCACCATCCGCTAACTGTTGCATCCTACAGCCCAAAGTGAAAAAACAGAGAAAAACCCAAAAGAAACAAATGCCCAGCGCTAACTATCCAGAAAAAATCCTGACGTGTCAATCTTGCAGCAAAGCGAGCACATCATACGAGTTTCAATCTTTAGCTTGAAAGATCTTTGCCAAAAGAAAAACCCACATGCAAGGTGGCCAAGAGCTCTAGTACAAGTTCCGATCTTTCATGAGGTTAAGAGATCTTAGCCCCCAAAAAGAAACCCCACATGTAAAGTGACCAAGAGTTCTAGTACAAGTTTCAATCTTTCGCGTGCTCAACGAATCTTTGCCAAACCAAAAAAACAAAAAAAAGAGAAAAAAACCACATGCAAGGTGAGCAAGAGCTCTAATCCATTCTAATCCACTTAGGGTAATGCCTTGATGGAATGAAAAGAGAAACAAACATACAAAACAGATGAGACGGAAACAAGGCTAAGAAGAGAGAGAGACATACACACACACACACACACACACACACACACAAACCTGAGAAGAGCCCAACGATGGCTAGACGTGCGGCCTAGCTTACGCATAGAATGGCGATGCTTCATCGTGTCTCCTTCCCTCACACCTGCTTCTTCACACCCTGACGCTCGCTCACCTCCCCGAAGCTCCAACACCCAGTGCCCTAAACCCTAGAAAACCATTGCACAGGGAAGCAAGCAGTGGGCTTGCTTACCAACTCTGTTTCGAAGTGAAGAAATGGAGATGGAAAGTGTGCTGTGTGTAACAACAGGAAAAGTAGATGAGGTTTGTTGGCTAGCGCCCATAATTTTTCTAATGATGGAAAAAACCCTAAACCCATTCATCCATTTACAACTCCCCCAACAAGATCAATTCCTATTGAGACCCTTGAAGGGGACCAAAACTTGGGTGGTGGATAAACCCTAGACCCTAAACCCTAATAATTTGGCTCTAATTTATCTGATGATTAAAAACCTTAAACCCTAAACCCATTCATTCCTCCATAACATGCCAGGGGGATGGCTGCACACAGGCTAGAAGCCATAACTCGCTTGTGCAAAGACATGCAAAGCACCTTGAGGTGCCATTCATTGGTCCACCACCATAACAACAACTGGTTATGTCTGGAAATTGGAAGATAAATTCTATTGGGACCCTTGGATCTTCAAGACGGGGTCAAAACTAGTTTTGGGTGGATTTTGATTTTTTTAGCTTTTTAATGAATTGACTATGTTTTTTTTTTTTTGATGGTTGAAAACAATTAATGAATGACCTTATTAAATTTCAATTGTGTAATTTGATGCACTTTGCAAGAGATAAACGTCTTGAACTTCACATCTCAAATTTCAAGAATGTTACAAAATAAAATTTTTAGGCACCTTCCATTTCATGAAATTCTTGAAATTTTAAAAAAGTTCATCGTGTTTGGGAAGGAATCTGGATTTTCAAGCCCAACCTCGAGGTCATCCCTCTCGGATGATCCCTTAAATTCAACAAGACCCTCAAAGGGATTCCTTCTGTTATATGTAAAGCACTGGGAGAGAATTTGTAGTGGACGTGGAAGGCACCTTATATCCATCAATTTCCCTCCTAGAAATTGGGAGGGTTCTTATGCCTACTTGTTCAAGATAAATTTTGCCTCATGCTTTATGATAGGTGAAGCTCACGGGTGGGGGATATTCCCAAAATGAGGGGTCGGACTTGGTTATCACCTTGTCCTAGGCTGCTTATTTTGAGAATGCCCTCACCCTAGGGCTTTACCCTTACCCTACACATAACTCCCTAAGCATGCCCAACAACAACTTTCATTAGCACCTCTATCAGTATTTAGCACATCCAAGGTGTAGAGTTAATTCCTTTGCATCCTGACTCATAAACTTGAAATGGTGAATCAAATAAAATGACATACCATTTAAACATTACACCTTGCGAATATCAATATGATTGGCCAATCAAAAACAATCATTTCCTTTTATTGGTGTTATTACATGGCCTTGTTAACATGTGCATATTTATGATTCTAGAATTATTTTACACTTTTTGATTGTAATATAATATTGTATGTAGTGTTCTTTTTTTGTGGGGAATTTTCAAAACTTGGCCAAAAAAAAAAAAAGGTGGGGTTGATGAATCTAACAAAGGATTATTTGGGAATTTTAAAAAAAAAAAATCACCATATTTTGTGAAAAAAAGCTTAGAAGTTGCTAGATTTAAACAATGTGCTCGTGCAGGTCGCCAGAACTAAGCATGATTCCACCAGCACAATCGCCATTTAGTGTTAATTAATGGTGAGGATCCTAACCAGTGCACCTCCTTGATCCTAACCCTGATCATATGGTTAGATTTGATAGTTAAATGTCACATTGAATTAATTTTAAAGCAAGACAACTTTTGACACTTCAAGTTAAACTTTCTGGTTTTCAACACTCCCTAAATCTTAATATTTTGACAACTTATGCAAGGGATATTTCTAATTTTTAAAATTTTTTTTAAAGTGATGATTATAACATGTGTTAAAGAAGGATGTTCAAGACTCAGACTCAAAGGAGGTTTTCAAGGATAATTCAAAAATTAATAATTTTTTTGGTGGGTGATGATCGTGACATGTGTTAAAACAAGATCTCGAAGACTAAGATTTACAAGGGCTTTTAAAGAAGGGTTAAAAAATTAGTAAATTGTTTTTGAGTGATGATCATCACATGTGTTCAAAAAGATGTTGAAAACTTAAAATAACTTTTCAAGGAGAGTTTAAAAAATTAGTAAATTGTTTTTGGGTGATGCTCATGACATGTGTTAAAAAAGGATGTTGAAGGCTATGACTTTCAAGAGCTTTTTTAAAATGATGAAATTGCATCATTAATGGTCAAAAAATGTGTTGTGGCTTTAAGTTTTGTGTTATTTCAAGATTGTATTTTTTGGAGTTTCATACTATGTATTTGTTTTGTTAAGTTCATTTTATATAATTATTTCTGAAATTTCAAGTGATTACAAGTTTTGTGTTCCTAGTTCATGTCATACATATATAACAATTATTGTGTTTCACATGTGCCATTTTGGAATTTTTATCAAATTAGACAATGTTGATTTGAAAATTTCTTACACTTTCAACATTTTTCCTTCAAATTTATGAGAATTTTCAACATTTTGGTTTTTAATTCATTTTCATTGAATTTGACCATAGGGTAAGGGTATTTCATCCAAAATATATTAAAAGGGCCATCATTTTACTAATGTCATTGCGCATGTTCCAAGAGCATCTCTAGTAGTGGGCACCATTTGCTTCAATATTAGTGTTTATCATATCCAAAGATGTGCATTGATCTTTTTCCCCTCTCCACTCATAACCATGAAAAATAGGATAATATAAGGTTAGGCAATGTTTAAATACGGCAACTAGGGCAAATCATTATAGTCATCAAATGAAAAGTAGTCATTTTGGTGTCCCGTGGCTCTTTCAACATGGAATAATGTCACCATTTTGCAAGCTAGACTTAAACATTGGCTCAAAAACAAACACTCCATACTATTGGAGCTTCATCTAGATTTTTTGACATATAATGTCACCATTGGAGATGCTCAAACAAGATTAATTCTATTGACCCTTGGATCCTCAAGAAGAGACAAAACTAGATTTGGGTGGATTTTAGGTTTCAAAATATTTTAACAGATGTGTTTTGTCCAAAGGAAAGAGATGAAGATACCAATGTTGGGAAGTCATTCACAAGGATCTTCTTATGAATATGGTGTTAAATTTTTATTTTATAAGAAAACACAAATCTGAAATGACACCTTCCCATGCCTCTTCACTTGAGATTAAACTAAACAAGTCATAGTTTGGAATTGTCCAATGTACAACAACTTAATGTACAACAACTTATGAGAAATGTTGTCATAACTAAACTAGTTCCAATTAATCATTGTCACTACAATAACAAGTGTGTGGTTTTTAAGTCAAAATGGTCAAAATGTAAAAACAATTTCTAGTATAGAACTATAGTTCTCAAAAAAAATTTAACTTGGTCAAATGACCTTTCATAAATAGTTGGTTCCATAAATTTCCTTTTGGGAAATAATAGAACATGGTGTTCTTTGATTTCAAAATATTAAAAAAATAGTAAATGAAGGTTTTTCTTGAAGTTTTTTGGTTCACAAGTATATTTGTTGTTTCCTTGTTTTCTTTGATATTTTTAATTTTGAAGCAAATAAGGAAGATTTATTGCATGTTACAAATTGCATCATATAATAATACCTTATAATTGATCTTTCTTTTTCAAGGTTGTTTCAACATGTCATGTCATTAATACATGAACATGTGTTGTCTAATTAGGCTTCATGTGGATATGTTGACATTACTCAAAAAAATGTTAACAAAAGAACAAATGTTAATGCAAAAGGTGAGAATAGAAAACATGTGGAAACAACTCTGATAGAGTCATTTTCATACTACAATGGTACTCAATCTCTTTTTTATTGTGATTTTTGCTTCATAGATCATAAATTGTATAAATTTATTTGATTTAAAAAATTATGTTAATATTATGTGGGAGTTAAATGCATAAAGGCAAGAGGGAGAAAATGTGAAAGCATGTTATGAATTTGGTAATGATCCAATCAAAATATGTTTTGAACACAAAACAAGAAAGATGGTTCACCATAGAATTAAAAATGTTAAAATTGTGCAAAATTGTGTAAATGTAGATTGTGATTTTTGATGGAGCATTTTTTATCATGAATTATATATATTTGGGAATGCACATATTTTATTCTCCATCATTATGGTTTATTCATTTAAAGTGTTACACAATAAGTGATGTTCATCTCATTATGTGAGAAGAAATAATTGAAACAATTAATGGACCAAAAAAAAAGATGTACTATTTTCCTAAATTTCTTCCTTATGATTTTTTTATTTTGGCTAAAAAATATTTTGATATGTGTTTTGATAATTTGATTAAGTTTTATGCATCACATCACTACTACATATAGCTTGTGCTATATGATATCAACCAATTTATAGGTCTACAAGCATGTTTTAAATAACATGGATATTTATCTTTTGAAAAATAAGAAAAAAATCTAAACATTTAAAACTTACATATTTGTCAAATTATTTAACTAAGATGAAACAAAAGATAAAAACCATTTGAAAACACCATAATATAAAAAAAATTGGTCAAATAATTGTTGAAAAGGTATATTTGTGAATAATAATATTTTTGAAATTTTATAGGAAGAAAAAACTAAAGTGAAGAAGGTAACCAAAAAGAAGGATTCAAAGAAATGATCTAGTTTATGGGTAATATACCAATGTTTGCAAATGGGTGCAAATTGAGATGGAGAAGAGTTTAAAAACCATAAAAATTGATCATAATTTTAAAAACTATTTAGCTATGAAACTTTCCCATTTTTCTAATGTAATTGAAACATATTCAAAGTTTGGCTTTTTGATTTCAAATTCTACATTACTCAAAGATTTAATATTTTGGTTAAATCAATTTTATGTTAATTGTAAACCACATGTTTTTAACCTACTATCATTATGTGTTACACCAAGGTCTTGAAAACCTTGAAACTTTTGTGCACATTATTATTTAAAATTGCGTTTGTATATCACCATTTCATTCAACAATTACATTTTAAAGATTTATCATCTATTAAAAATACATTATTTATGTTTTGAAAGATGAATCTTAAATTATAATTAAAATTTTCACCTGCACATCATGATTGTGAATTGTTTTAGATATTTTAAAATTTAACATTTTTTTTCATATGAAAAGAACATGTCTTGATATATTTCAAACCATTAAATTATAGTTTACATCCATACATTTTTAATAGATTTGATATGATTTATAATTTTCATAATGGTCATAATTTTAATGAATGGTAGCATTGAATTTAACATGATGGTTGTTTTTGGTTTGTATTGAATATCAAATTTACAAATAAATCACTATGAAATTCCATTATAATTAAAAAACTAAATTATCAAGACATTTTTCAATAAATAATTTTTTGATATTTTCAATTTAATAACAATTTGAATCAAAATTAAGAATATTATAATAATTTTACATTAATAATTTTTATTAATTAAATCAAATATGAAAGCATAAAACTATTAAATTTTAACTTAAATTTTTTTTGTATATTTTAATGAACACCTTTTAATCAAAATTGGAAACATATTCAAAATCAGCATTGAAAATGGAATATCCAATAGAATTTTTTTTTATCAAAGTTGACAAATCTACATCATTTTTATCTATGTTATGTTTATGAAATTAACCATACTTAATAAAATCATTCTAAATACTAAATTCGTTAATATTTTACGAGAAGTGGCATCTATCAATCTTTTAATATCACCTCCACACATGGCTTGAAGGTGAACATTTTATTTTGCCCCTTCTAACTATCCTCTCCTTAGAATGGGTAGACATTTTTTTTTCCCTTTTAATTATTTTCTTTTTTTGCATCAATATAATATATTTCCCTTTTCAACTTTGGTCTTTTTTAGAATTAGTGAAGACATGACCCATCATTCCAAAGTTAAGCCTTTAAATCACTATAATTGTTGTTAGGCCAAATTTTTGGAAGGTCCCTAGTGAGATGTCAACTTAGCAAATGTTCCCAAATTTAAACATGTTTAGTCAAAATTCAAATTGGTGTGATGTTCTAGTTCAAAAATGACCTAAGTTTAGTCAATTATAAAAACACATGTAGATAACATGAAGGATGACAAAAGATGAAAATATTGACAAGGAACAACAAAATGACAACAAACAATAGTAGAAACATCAAGAAAATGTGTTGGAAGCACTAAAAATACTAGGTTTAACCTAAAAAATTCAATAGAGGGCATCAAGATGTTGAGGATTGAACGTGTTGGATATAATGTTAAAGAACACCAAGAAATACATAGGGATCGTTGCAAGCATTAGGGTTGAAAATATTTTACGTTTTCAAATCAAGGGTTGTTGGGAAGCATGGTAGGAAGGACATTGGGGATGTTGGAAAGGCCCCAAAATAATTACTTTTTTTGAGGCAAGAAGGGGCACCAAAAAGAACATCATGTGTGCTGAAAACATTAATGTTTTAGTAGATGAAAATTAAAATTTCATATTCTAGAATTATTGAAAGTGAACTCAATTTCATGGACATTGTGGATTACCAATGTTTGGTAGCTAATTATTTTTTAAATAATTTATTTGAATAATATGTAAATATATTAATATTTTGTCCTTATGTCAATTGATTGACACTATTTGTGTGAGAAGTAGTGCCAAGCCCAAGTGATCACCAAAAGATAAGCACTTTTCAAGCTTGAAAGGTTATTTTCACAACATCATTTCATTGAGGCATTAGCCTTCCAAGTCATTTGTCTTATGAAAAGAACTGTTTGTTAGTTTACATTTAAGGTTGTCCTTTCAAAACCCAAAAGTGATGACATCCTTCATCTCAAAAGTTTCTTCCCCACAAAAACTAAACATGAGATCCATAATAGAGAACTCTTATTCATGAATTCAAAGAATGTTTGCATAGGATGCTGTGTAAAAACATGCTCTAAGCTCAGAGGTCGTGTGCCTACAAGTTGTAAGATCCTGGAAGATGAATGCTGATACCATCCGCCTGACAACAAAATACACTGAAAAAAATTAGGGCAGGTTTTTACATTTTCCCAAGATCATCACTAATTGTGAAAATAAGAGAAGGAAATTTTACAAAGTCAATTGCCAAACAAACCGTCTTCATCATCCTCATATGAATTCTCCAAGCCATGTTTCATTTTGTTGTAACCCTAATCTTTGGTTTCCATGGACCTCAGTATTAAAGTTCCATCATCTAATTCATTTGATTCCATTTTCCCAATGATAAATCCATGAACAAAAATGATACAAATTCATCTATGTAACAAGACAATAATTGGTTAAAGCCCATGGACTGGCCTCACAACTTTTACAGGAAGAGCTTTATCTGAACTGTAGGTGGGAGCGCTTGACCCTCATCTTTGACCAAGCAACCATCGTGGGAAACCTACCAAGCAGGTAGTCATCAACAGCTGCTTTGCACCAAATTTATTAGGCACATCAGAAAAGACAATGTAGCTCTTTGCATAACTACTAGAACACTCGGGGAAAAAAAGGTAAATTGCTGTATGGGTCAGCAGAGTTCTAATTGACTTCCCAAATCTCCAGACCATGATCCAAGTGCTACCCCTATTCCAGCAAAAATGTGTTTACTCTGGCACAACCTCATTCTGCAAGATTTAGACTCTACTTTTTCTTCCTTGACTTGGTCTGCTGTGAAATACTTCTTGCAACCTTCTGTGTGAATGAAGTTCCCTGCACAAGCAACACCACATTCCCACATTTCAGAAATGCCGGTACTGAAAAGCCTGTGGACAATGAGCTATGGAATGGGCCAAATGGTGTCTAATTTCTGAAGAAGAGTTTGAAACAGGAATCAGCACAATACCTGCAGCCATTCATTGTTAGCAGCATCGACACTGACTCGTGTGCCTGTCTCCACTTTCGTGGTCCTTCTTGATTTCTGCATACAAGCCCAATCCAATCAAACGACTATCACATCTCCAATTATCTTGCAACCTTCTATAGACTGTGCCCAGTGAGAAGCCATCCCACAATTGCATGATCAAAGCAAGCAGCACATGCCTTTAGCATTTGTTTATTTTTGGGGCAAAAGCTTGGTGAGTTTTTGTAGATGTGCAAAAACAATTGTACCTCAAAACAGAAAATACAAGCAGATGTAGTCCAACATCAACTAAATAAGTGACACATTCATATTCAGGGATTGAAATATGTACCTTGGAAAGACGTTGCACTTGAGAGTACACCCACATGCCAAGAAGCCCCAACAGACCCAAGCCCAGTGTGATAAGGAAGACTGTTTCCCCACTCACAAATCCACTGGCTTCCACTACCTCCACTGTGCCATTATAAAAGACACTCTTGTGGAGCTGCTCGCCCAACTCATACACTACACTTGCAACCAGATCAAAGCTCCCTGGCTGCAATCACAACATTCCATCAGTTACTCAGTGGCCTCCAGATAGACAAACAGGGAATGAGAAAATGAGAGATAGAACACTAACCAATGATGAACAGTTGCCCCTTCACTTCTCATTGACCAGCACATTGGCAAGACGGGCATATTAGCTCCAATGACAAAACAAAGACCTGTAGCCCAAAGTGTAATGGTGGAGAAGCATACAGCTTGATGCCCGCTTAGTGCCAACAAACTTACCTGCAGAAACTTGTTCACTGTGAAAGAGTAGGGGAAGGATGCCTGAATTCCTGAAGGGACAATGGTACTTCCAAATTCCTGTAACACCAACCCATCACCATTCCTTATCAGTGCCAATTGACTTTTTTGTTTGCCACTATCTCACACATTCTGGTAGAATTTTGACCCAACTGGGTTTGTGAAATAAGCATTTACGAATACAGGTCACCTTCCTGCCTTCTTTCATCAGAAAGCATCGCTTACAACCTGGGCATCCTATTCACACAAGATTGATAGTGTACACGAAATCCTCTTGCATGAAACCTTCTGCAAATAAAAAAATCATTTCCTGCACAGATTTGACCTGATGACCAGGAGAATCCTCCCCATGGCCACATTGCCACAAATGCAATCAAAGATGGACTCAGCTGCTCCAGACACAGAAAGCTTCTGGTAAATATGGGGTATGTGCAGTGCATCAATTGAAAGGAGATGGACATCTGAAGTAAAAAATTAGAACGTGAAACAAGAAAGATTACAGCTTAGCCTTGCAAATATGAGTTGAGGAAGTTTGTGAGACTAACCTGCGCAGTGAAATTTTGAACATAGATACGATGATCATAAGGTAAATTCAAGCTGGCTTGGATCAGTATGACCTTGAGTGCCTCGTCTCCTGCCCACCATATTACACCCCAAGAGCTTTACACCCCTCCCTTAACACCACAAGAAGACACATGAAAGCACCTGGAGCTTCCAACACCAAATATGTGGAACTGTACAACATAGGCACACATGTGCATCATTCATTCTTAAAAGGACACATGCCAAGCTGCTGATCATTCAACCTAAAAACATTTCTTGCCCTCATCTTCTGCTGCAAAAAAGGCAGTAGATGCTGCACATCTCATACTGTGATATGAAGAAACTAGTATGGTACATGGTGCCTTAACAAAAGGAGACAGCAAGCTGCTACATGACAAACAATTGCAAAGCACACCAGAAAGATTGAGATTACCATTGTTACTGATTCCAACTAAAATCTCTGCTGGTTCTCCTGCTCCAACAGCTGCAAGTTCCCCAAATCCATAGATCATGCACACCAGCAGCACCTTCAGTATGATGCTACAGTGCTATGAACACATTCTCTTGCTCAACTAATGTAAGGCATTCTGGATCAAAATCAGATTGGCCAATCAGAATCAAGTAGCAGCAGTCAGATCATATTTATTACACTCTCTCTGGCAAGTGTTAGGCTTTGCTATGCCTTTTACCAGCCTCAACAAATTGTGCGAAAATTTTGGGCCAAAACCATTTTGCTGAGCCAAACTGGCATGTTTTGATGTTTCTTCATCCAATTTTAATTTGAAGGGTCACATACTGAGCACCAGTGTATATTTGTCACTTACACTTTGTGGGGTTCTTGGGGAAGTAGAAGACTGTATTGACCCCAGCAGCAGGACCCAGAAGAAGATCATCCAGAACAGAAGAAGCACCAGAAATCTGCTCATCAAGAAGCCCAACTTGGCTGGGATCCTCTCCTCTTGCTGCTCCGCCACCAGCCTCCACAGCTGCTTCTTCTTCATCTTTGGTTGCACCTGTGGCCCACCCAATCCAGTCTTCCGAATGCTTACTTGCTGCTACTCACAATCTACAAAACCAAATGAATGACATACAACACACCTCCTTGGAGATGAACACTCAGGTCAAAACTTGGTTTCCTGGGAGCATGTCTGAGAATGGTGAAGTGAGGACCACATAGAACAGAAGCAGAAGACAGACAGAAAAGAGAGAACTTTGCGACCAAAACCCAGTCGTGCTCTTCAGTGGCCAGCAGATCCATCCGGATGCACATCGCACACAAGACAGAACCACCTCAAAACACGAACTATGCAACATGCATTTCTCAGAAAGCAAAAACAGGAAAAAGAAATGTTCCAATGCTGCTGCTGCACGGGAGGAGAGGGTAGGAGGAAAACGGTTACCTGTGACAAGAGTGAGAGATTGCTGCAGCAGTAGAGTAGAAGCCAACAGAAGTAATAAGAAGCTAGTGCTCCATACGGATTTCGCCATTGCTACGATGCTCCAGCTCCCGTCTCTCGCTCTCTCTCTCGCGACCAAGGGAAGAAGGAACACGCTGGTGGATCTGCAAGAGACGGAATCCTATGTCTAGGTTTTTGTTGTTCACGACTTCGGCCGGCGACTCTGAACGCATGTGAGTCCAGGTTCTGACTCCAGGCTCCCACGTTCTCGACGACGCCGGACGCCCGACGCCGCCCGAAGATCGGGACAATGAAGATTACCGACGCCAACTGTGGAAAACGCGTCCGTGCGTACGGTTTCAAGGGTGCGGCAAGGTTTAGGGTTTAACGAGCTTGTTCACTTCTCTTCTCTAACTTCCGGAGCACACTCAGGATTTGTTTTGATGCATTTGTTGTTGAAGTTTTTTTTTTTTCGCTTGGATCAAATGTATGCTTCCGCAAACTGCTTGCTTGTCAGGATCCTGTAAGCAAGCACACACATAATCCTTCAATCTTCTTCTTCAGAATTTCTTCTCCGCTTCTTCTTCAACTTCGGAATTGGAAAGAGTAGAACAAAACGACGGTTTCGTCTGAGATTTGTTGCAAATTTCTGGAACGTCTCAACTTCAGCGTTACGGCATGTTCAGATCTTGTTGAAGAGTTTTTTAAAAATTTAAAGAAAAAATTAGTGTTTTTTTTGGGAGTGAATGCTTCTTTAGTCAGCTTGCTTCTCAGGAATTTATTCCATTTCAATGTAATCCCCATCTCAGGATACTGTAAGCAAGCGGATAATCCTTTCTTCTTCTGCAGAATCAGAATCGCTTCTCCACTTCTTCTTCACAACTTTTCTGAATTGGAAAGTTGTAGAAGAAACGCTTTGTGGATTTTGAAGTAAATGTGTTGGTGGTGGTGGTTGTTGTTGTTGTTGTGTGTGTTTCAAGAAGTTGTTTGTTCCTTGATGCAGGAATTGTGCAGTGGAGGAGGAGAAGGAGGTTGTTTCTTGATGTTTACAATTGGGAAGGCTTTGGAATGTGGATCACTGAACAGGTCAGTGAGTGAGTTAACACTACTGTCTTTTACTCATTTGGAAGAAGGTTATGGTCTTTGTTAGTTTCATTGAGTCTCAGACTCACAACATTGCTCTTTCTCAAGCCAGAAATACCCACATGTCGTGTGTATGTGTGTGTGTATACAAACAAGTCACCTATTTGTGAATGCTTGCTTGAGTTTGGAGAGACTAGGTTCCCAGTCACAACTCAAAACTGCTAATGTGACTCATTACACAAGTTCTCAGTGTTTAGATGGTTGGAATTCCAAGAACCCTGTGAAGAAAATTGTGAAGGTTTTATAGCTTAGCAGGCCTAGTTTTCTGTTGTCTTGAAAGAGTATTAACAGAACTAGAATGGGTTTTGGATACAGAATGACTTCTCTAGTGTTAGAGCATGTTGGCTGTGCTCAGTATGTGACCATGCAAAAATATTCTGCACATCTAAGTTTAGTTATTTTCTTTTTTCCAACCCCACCCATAAAACTAAAACTGGTATTGCAAATAGGTGGGAGACTACTAATAGCAAGCCAACTGTACCGATCAGAAACAGGGAGCAGCAATCAGATCATATTTATTACTCCCTTCTCTGGCAAGTGTTCAGCTTTGCTGTGACTTTTAACCAGCCTCAGCAAACTGTGCAAAAATGTTGCCCCAAAACCATTTTGCTACGCCGAATTGCCAAGTTTTGACCTTTTTCATCTCATTTTAATTTGCAGGGTCACATACTGAGCACCAATGGAGTTGCTCTTAGGATTGAAAGTAGCTACAATAAATTTTGATTTGGCAAATTACGTTGTCTTAAAGAATGAAGAGTTGAAATGTTTTCATTCATCATGAAACTGCTATGTTTGTCAAAGACAGAATAACGATTGTTTGGTAATTGATGAAGGTGAGACATTTCTTGTTTCTTGGAGGCATAGAATGTGAGATGATTGTGTATCATGATCATGTTCAGTATCTTAATAGTGTTGATGTAACAAATTAATATCCAAGGCTTTGGATGATGATAATGTGAGAGTGGCAGTGTGGTTTTAACCTTCCAACCAATAGAAGTTCCCAGTTAGCAAATGATTTAAGTCTTTCCATTTCTTGGATCACACATTCATTGACATGAAAATTGAAATTTTGTAGTGGGTTAAGAAGATATCATTTTTCTTTGATTAATGAAATAAATGAAAAGATTTGGAATAGTGTAGACTTTTCCCATTTTAGATGGGAAAAGTTTCAGGAAGTTTTTATGGAGCTAAAGAAGCATTTTTTTTTTTTTGGGATTTTGAAGGGATACTCCAGTGGTATTTAAGAGTCATAAACCACCTTCCAATTAGTCATGCGTTGAGTTCATTAGATGAAGTGGTGTTAGTTCTATCAAACTTCATCATTTCCTTTTTGCACATACATTCCACACCACAAAAGACAAATGATCTTATTATATTGGGCATTTGTAAGCCATGGTTGTGTTATTTCATGGTCTTTTTGGTAATTAAATTTCTTAAAACATTATAAAAACTTAGATTTTCATCTGATGAACAAAGTACACTGAAATATATTGTTTTAAGTTACTAGATGTGTGAGAATGAGATGCTCATAAAACTATGCTCAATGTTTTCATGTGATGGATATTTAAAAAAACCTGCACTAAGGATTATATTTTAGACGATTCAAATTTAGATATTAAACATGACACGATAGATGCATCAGAATCCCAAATTTCAAATTCCTACAATATTAGAACATGGTATTGAAAAGTGATATGCATAATTTCATAAGATTTTTTTAAAAAATTATATATTACTAAAAGTACAATTAAACATTTGGTTGTTTTGAAATTTTGAATGGAACCTAATGTGCATCCAATTCAATTTGATTGTGTTCATACTTGTTATAAAGTTGTCATGAATTTGATGCATAATTCATATGGTATAAGATTTTGTTAAAGCCTAATGTACTTAGTTAATAATTATAAACTTTAATTGAAGTTTCTTTCAATGGAAACTTGTCTATTGACTACAATGCTTAGTACCTATTTTTGTTAATGTAGCATGAAAGCCTCAACTGTGTAGCCAATGAACAGCCTCAAGGTGGGAAGAGATAAAACCCTAATTTAATTTAGCACTTCCTAAACTTGTGCACATGGCATAACCATGATTATTCAATTTGGAAAATATGGAAGAGTCTAAGAACTAGACAGTGATAGTTAGTTAAAATGCATGCAATGTGCATCACATTGAATTACTTAGTAATTCTTTCCAACAATCATGATCTTATAAGCCCTTGGTAGCTTAATTTTCAAGCCTTCAGAAATTATGTACATGAAATTATCTTGTCTATTCTGCAAGAAATCTGAAAATGGCAGTTTAATAATAGCTTTTATGAAAGCCAAAAAATTTCATTTCTGCATGTGAATGAGGGCTCACACTCATGTATAATGCATTTGAGGGGTTCCAATTTTTTTATCACAATGACTTGTATGTTTGTAGATTTCCAAGAGCTAGAGCAGGTTTGAAATAGAATGGAGCTTTTGCAAAAGTTGAAACTAAAGAATGTAAAATTAGAAAAAACAAGTAGACTTATTGTAATGAATCTGAGTTCAACAACCAACATATACAACACAATTTAAATATCAAAAGTGGTATGAATCTCTTCAAAGCCATTGTAGGAAGTGGGTAACATGAAGAACAAGAGGATACAAATTTTTACTGATAACCATCTTTGAGGTTCATCAACAAATGAGTTATTCCAATGGCTGGTGTGCAGGTGGCCATTGGTTCACTCTGGCAACCACCATAGACTATAGACCTTCCAATTAGCTCTTTAATTAATTGGAACTGCCTTGATGTAGTGAAACCACCTGAGCTTTATGAATCTTGAGGAGTTCACTTGTTTAGAATAATACAGATAGAAAGAAACAGTGAAATATTTGGGAAATAAGTTGTTCTTCCAGTGACAGTTGAATGTACAAAATTAATAATTGGAATATGAAGTGTTGCTGTACATTGTACTTGTGTTTGTGCAGAAGAGTTTTGAAGACATCTCAAGAGCTGGGGGAAGCAAATGTTGTTGAAGAAGGACCTGCGTCCATCAATGGTGTATATTTATGGTTACTAACAACCAGTGATCAGTGTGATTCTGTCACGCACTTGTGTCTATTCAGGTCAATGGCTCAAAAACAAGTTTGGGAAATTTTTGAAGAAAGGGTTTTTGCAGATTGCTTATGTGGCGCCTGAGTTTTGTACATAGTGGACTCCAATAGCATTTAATTCAATGATTGTGTGCTTTTGTATTTGAAGGTGCAGATTCAACTACCCAACCAGCTTATTTATTTTTTGGGATTTTGACTATTGGCAAGCCCAAAAAGATCCAGTGCTACTCATAGAAAGTATTCTTGTGAAAATAAAAACCAAAGTTGACATGTTTTGGGGATTTTTTTTTTCCTGAAATCATCATATTTAAACAATAAGTTCCAGCAGGTAATCAAAATGTAGTAGGATTCTTAAAATTTCTTACTTTCCTCTATGACCTGTGTCACCAAATTTGGCTAATTCCTCTTGTGGATGATCTCCAATGTAACCACATCACATAATTGGCAAAAAACCATCAACCCAACCCTTTAATTAATTATTTTCTCATTTTGAATTTAATGGTGCAATTAATGGTGCAAATTTCAAATCCCAACTCAATTAATTTTCCTTTTGTTGTTGAGATTGCAAAATTCAACCACCCAACCCTTGTACTAGGTCTCTATTTTCTCCTTTTGCTTTTGAAGGTGCAAATGCACCAACCCATCACCCAACCCTCAAGTTTGTCAACTACTCTCTCCTTTTGTTTTTGAGGTGTAAATTTAACAACCCAACCCTTGGGTTGATTTCATTCTCCTGATGCTTTCAAAGGTGCAAAGTCAGCAATCCAACCCTTTTGCTCTGTACAGCAATACTTGACATCCATCCACCCACCCAGTCTGCCCCCACCACCCCACCTTCTAAATGCATCAAACAGAAATATTATGTGAGTGAAAAGGAGGACTCAAAAGAGGGAAGGTGCTTTTCCCCAGACTACAAATGCCAGAGTCTTAGGAAATTAAGTTAAACCACCATAGTGATGTTAGTCACTGACAAGGGTCCATCGAACTGGCCCTCATTTATCAAATTCTATATGATACCCCAATCCTTTGAAAGGAAATTTTCCGAGGACAATTGTCTCATTTGATAACCATGCTTTCGAAGATGGAAGACTGAATTGAATCTTCATGGTCCTAAGAGCTACAGATTGGGTTTGAGAATTTGGAAGAGCCAAGATTTGTAGGAGTTGGTTTCAACCAACAAATGGATGGTTGGTGGTGCAATTGTGAGCTACTTGCACAAAAGGAATTTGGGGAGGCAAGTGGACATTTTAGCTAAGCAATCATGATGGCATGTGGCGCACAAATTCTCGAACTGTTGTCGTGATGCGTGAATACTCAAAAAACATGATTGATGTAACCCCAGACAGTCCACTACGGTTCACACGGTTGTTGCCAGAGAAGTTCTGGCATGGACTTCCACCCACGATTAAGTCAAAACCCCCATACTTTTGTAGTAGACTTCGGAGCTCGTTCCGTCCCAGAGACATTACATTGTGATATGTTTGATCAAGTGTGCCTGTTTGCCCGCTTGCTCGCCACCAAGCTTCAACGCATGCTCGATTGTCTTCTTGAATCTCCACACTAACCACCACATTAAGCTTGATCCCGATTTTGTGAAGGGCTATCTCTGCGCCACCAATACCTGTAAACAGTGACAATACCCTGATACCATTTGGGTATAATGGCTTCAGAACTGAAAAGTGGTAAGCAACGGTATAGACAGAGAAACTGTTGCCTAATGCGGCAAATCGTCTGGTTGTGGCGAAGAAGCCGCGTGTATGGTCCCTGTCAAATCCTAGACACTCCTGATCACAATAACAATTGCCAACATTATTTTCAATCTACATGTGGAAAACTGGAAAGAGTGATTCACAAGAATACAAATTGCACACATTTTTAGGGGTTCAGTTTCACAAACATACCTCTATTTCATTCTCTGAGATTGGGCTAGGGAGATTGGGGGCAGTCCAAACCAGATTCCATGTTTTGCACCACTTCAGTATCATACGTTGGATGTCTGGAGGGGGTTCTTCAACCTCTAAGTTCTCCTGAATCTTCCTGCATATTGGCTGTGAGGCCTTCACAGTATTGATACAATTGAATTTGGTGCGGGGGTCCCAATGGGGCCAGAATGCCTGAGTCTGAGGCATCAACTCCTGAATTGTCATTGGTGGATCCGGCAAAATTTTCACCCGTCCTTCCACTGGCAGGTTGTGGATGTACCCTCGGGGCCGTCGGCATGCTGAAAAATGTAAAGAATCATAAAACTCTGGTTCAATGTCATATAGATGACGCTGAATCTTAGACCACTCACCCTTCGGCATAGTGGCAACATTCTCAAAGTAGAAAAATGGTGCGCCTTCAACATCTCTGCTCAGGTGTCGTCGCCTCACTGTCATCCCAGGAAGCCCAAAACCTTGAGCACCTTTTCGCTTTGGTTCTGGTGGTTCTATGTTTTCCAGTCCCTTAGCCTTCTTTGGGGGTCTGTACGTTGGTGGCAACATTGTCTTTGGAGACATCTGTCCTTCTTCAGCCAGAAGATGCCTGACATCCTCCCAATCAGTATTTTCCTTTGCTCTTGGATTTGACATTGTGCATGCCTCCACATCCTGAATCATAACATCACCATGGCACTTAATATCTCTCAAAAACCAGGTAAGGCTAGGAGTTTGCTGGCAAGAAGCTTCCCACAGAGACCATGGGAGAATTCTTGCTGGCTTCAAAGATTTCAGAAACAAAAATTACACAAAGACAACAGAGACATACAACAGATGTCAAATGACAAAAGATAAGGACACAAGACAGTATATCAGTGAATAACAAAAACCAGTGTGAGGCAACCAAGCACTTGGAAGCTTCATGGGCTTGTGAGTGACTGCATAGCTGCCTGGAAGAATATACAATAATGAGAAGGACAAAGAGAAGGATATGTGTAACCCTGACAAGTACAACAAAATGGTACCCACTTGGTCTAGCTCATCCCCATGAGCATCAAGAAAATCCAACAGGGCCACAATCTGGTGATCCTTTGCATTCAGCCGTGGTGTCTCTGCCAACAGCAGAGTAGGTAAGCCAAGAACAATGATAGACCTTGACCTTTGTCCTCCACCTGTTTGTTTTTACTTTCTCATTGCTGAATGCAAACATTGTTATCTCTCAGAACTCAGTGCATACAGGGCCCTGACAAATAAAAAGGGAGAGCTTACTAGTGCCAATGTCTTCCAGGAGCTGGTCTGTGCAGTGCATCCAAAGACATAATCAAATTTACACTGACCATATATGAGTTTTCTTTTTCTGTCTGGTGTTTGTAGTTGAACCTGATGATTACTCACCACAACGTTCCAAAGCTCTTTCAATTGCTCGGGCTGAGAATGTGCACTTGAACTCATTTACAAGCTTGTCCACAGTATTGACTGCTGGGGCTTCAACAAGTTCCTGGCACTGACCAAAACATGAGAGGAAGTCAATATCTGGAAAGTCTTCTATCACAAAGCAACACAACAGGTTCCAAAGAGATGGAAATGTCTCTCATACTAATCATGTCTGCTACAGCTCTCACACATACATGAATCCATACCTGGAAAGGAACAGAGTATGATGTTGAGGGCATGGAGTTCTGCATTGAGATTGATGCAGCATCGCAATTTGCAAGAGCCAAAGCATAATCCAACAGTTGATTGATGTCATCCTCATCTCCTGTTTGACATACAAAATGCCATAAGCAAAAGTTTGTCAGTATTTGGAAAACAGAGTTGTGAGATTGTAGTTTCTTCTCTCTACCTTCAAACAGAGACAAAGCAAATCAGGGCAAACAATACACAGGACATTCAATGAATCTTCACAAAAGTAGAGAACAAACAACAGCACCAATGAAGAGAAGGCACTGACCAAATTTCACAAGGACCTTTTCAATCAGCACTGGATCAAAGCCCTGGTGAAGCAGGAAAGTTTGATTTCTTGTATACTTCTCTGTTGGGTTCACTGGGCTACTTGGCCTATCCCATGTCCTTGTTTTATTAGGCATTTGTTCAATACTCTGTTCTGGTTGAGGCACATATGAACAGGATTCCTGCATGTTATAAAGAGCACAGTGAAGTTTTGTGAGACTGTTGCTCTGTTTGCATCTTCTTGTGACAGCCCTGCCCAGGTTCTTCTTGAACTTCACAACAGAGGAAATTTGGAACCAACACAAACAACACTTCAAATGCATGAAGCATATAAGAATGCCAGAGATCAGAAGAGGACAAAGAACAACACATCATCTGCTGAAAAGCAAGATCCACTTCCAGATATTACCTCTGTTGCAGGGGTTGAAACTATCTAAGCATAGTAGTGATTGCTCAAATTCTGCCTGTTGATTTTGGATAAGCCTAAATTCTTGGCTATTAACTGCAAGCTATTTTCTTCTCATGAGTACCATTGGATCTCACTGATCAATGCACAAAGTGTGCTTGCTCGTGAGTGGAAATCTCTTTAACAAAAACAGTGGGGAAAAGAGAGAATTGTTTGCAAAATCTGCAATGATATGCAAAGAAGACCTTCAAGAAGATTACAGTTCAAGGTAACTTACCAAGGTGGTCTCAACTTCATCTCTTTCACCTTCAGAGCTATCATCCTGTGCAAAAACATCCTCCTCCCTGTGATTGGGAATTTCACCCTCATCTTCATCTTGCCAATTCTCAATGACAATCTCAGTATTGTTGGAGCCAATGCTATTGTTGACAGTGTTGGTTTGCAAATCCAATATGAACTGCACCAAAATGGAATCATCAGCATGCGCCCCTGCAAACCCCCCCCCACCCACACCACCCCCAAAAGCATCCACATCCCCTTGTGCTCAGCTGAAAGGCTGAATTCATGAAGCTTCTTCCTTCTCACCACTTTTTCTCTATTTATCAATTTCAGCAATCTCACTCCCACGAGACTTACATAGCTTGCTTCATCAGCTCCGCTTATGCAGAACGGGATTCCTAGCCTTGATTTGGCCAGAAGTCTGATTACAGGAAAATAATCTGGCACACTCAATTCGTACCAGCCTACTAAAACTCCTGGTGGCAAGCATCTTTGCTGAGAACAGAAACTAACCATGAGCGCGAAGAGCCTGAGTTATAAGTCCTTCCTCGAATCCCATTTCTTGCAGCTGAATCTGTCGAGTAGTGAAATCCAGCTCCAGAGTACTGCCATTTCGAGCTCCAGAATGCTGCATCCGACCAAGGTGTACCCCCTTATTCAATAAAGAATTTCCCAATGCTTCCCGGCATCAAAGGATGGTCCCAGTTCTCAGGCACCAGAGTCGCTGAGAGCCCTGACAAAAAGGGACACAAGATTCCTGAGACCCGCTGTCCTTTGAGTGTGGGTACCCAGTCGATGAGCTTCGAGCTTCGAGCTTCTGCTCCTGCTGGCTGGCCCGCCCTGTTGTTGTTGTCGTCTAGACCTTGTTGTCTAGACGCTAAAGAAGGTCAATCATATAAAATGATGCGAGAGAGAGAGACCTCACTCACTAAAGCTGCTGCGGAAACATCGATCATCCCGTGAACACATCAGAAACACAATAGGAAAAAAATTTCCAAAATTCTTCTGGGGTCCATCTCTTTGGTAACTACGATTGGCAATCTGCAGTTCGAGAACAAGGACAACGTCATACTGCGACAGATGAAACCACAGAAAAGGGAGACGAACTTCTGCCCACTAATAGTGCAATAAGTTACTGCTACTACCCCTCGGCATTTTAGGGTTTATTGATGACTGTGGCCGCAGCCGTTTTCTTGGTCTCTCCCTTTGAGCTTTTGCACCGTTTCCGATGGCTTCCTCCTCTTAATGCAGTTACCTTTTTGTTGGTAATGCCCTGTAAGTACCACGGCACGATCACCCATTCAAGTCTCGCTCACAAATAAAATTGTACATCGTGTCCTGGATCTATGATCCCTACTACTGATCAAGTACCTTCGTACTGAATCTGGCTCCATGTGTCTCGCGAGCTGCTAAGCAGGATCGGTTGTGTCTTCTTACATAAAAGAAGGTTAGAGAGATATAACAAGCCCGCCTCTTGGAAACCCAAAACTACAAATCGTGTGCCTCCAGATCAAGATGCTGAAACCGAAAAGAAAGATCACAATTAGGGAAGAAAATTCTGTCTTTTTTCCGTGTTTTGTGTGGTACCTGAGCTATGGCGGGGAGAAGAGCATCATCATCATCTATGTGGATTTCCTCCTTTTCCTCTGCTTGGAGAGGCAAGCTGGTACTTATCATCTGACAAACAAAGTTTGGTGGTGTTCCACTACTACTGGGGTTGAGTCCTTGCCCCTTGCTTTCGCTTCCAACTTGGGAAGAGGAAGAAGACGCTGCTACTGCTGCTGCAGACTCCTCATGGCGTTTTGTATTCTTCTGCACCGGCTTCTTTTCTTTCTCCATCTCCTCCTCGTTGGGAGCAGCAGCTTGCAAAAGTCTCATTAGGTATCTTGGAGGAGGCTGAACTTGTGGCTCATTACACTCATCAGACACTCTCTTCTTGCTACTACTAGTATGGAGCAAAGTTTTGTTGTTTGCTTCCTGCTGAGTGCTTATTCTAATAGCTGCAGCAGCTCCTCCTCCTCCATTTGCCACCGTTGCTTGCAACTTCTCCTCGTGTCTGGAAGTCATGCCCTACAGACACACCACGAGGAAGGAAGTTCAAACAAAGTTTTGAGGCTGTTGCTCTTCTGGGTATTCCCTCTTAATGCAGCAGCAGCATAGCAGCAGCTCACTGACAATTGTAGAACAGATTGAGTACAGATTGCAGGAAAGAAAGAAAGAAATAAAAAGGTAAAGATTCATCCGTACACAATGGCGGCTATGGGGGAAGTGGTCTGAAACTGCAATCTCTTCTTCTTCTTCTTCTTTTGTAGTATTTGCATCACCACTACATCCTCCATCATCTAATAATACATAGTCACCAACCCAAGAGCATATATTTGAACCCAGATGGAGAAACAAGCAAATCACAGAAGCAAGCAAGAAGAAAAAGTGCGAGCTCCAACAACGCACAGATGAGCCAATGATGATGATGATGCATAAAAAAGTAGTAATAATGAAAGGCAACAACTTGCGATATAAGGTTGTACAGAGAAGCTTCAAACCATAGCTTTGGAAAGGAGGAGGCGGAGGAGCAGAGGGGCGAATGCCTGTTGCGGCCACCGTAAACCATCGCCCTTCTTCCTTCTTCCTTAAAGAATCCTCCTGTGGAGAAGAGCATACGATTGATTGATTCTCTTCTGTGTTCTTGAAAGAGGGTTTTCCACTGTCGTAAAAAAGATGATCTCTCGAATTTCTTGTTGAGGGGATTTGCAAGCAGCAGGAAGATTGAGTACCTGGCTCAGGATCTGGTTTCCTTTTGACACTGGAGTATCTGAGAAGAGAACTAGTGCTGTGCTCTGATCATCATGTCCAGCAACCTCTGGCACAGTTTCTTTAGGCTCATCTTTCACCAGCACCAACGGAGGAGGTACAACAACATTAGTAACTGCAGCCGGAAGCTCTGCATGTTGTACGCGCTCTATCTTCAACACTCGTAAAACCTTGTCCATTACTACGTAGATCAGTATTTTGCTGCAGCTTCTTCAACGCTGAAAAACAATTGTACCGCTCGAGAAAGTGTCGATCACGGATTTCTTCCGTGAATTTTCTTTTAGACCTGTCGAAACGTCCTGTTTGCGGATCTACTGCACAACAGATTTCAATGCATCATCGGTCTCCCGTGGGTTATACTTCTTGACAACATCTCAGCCTGGTTGAAACCAAAGCTCTTGACAGGACAAAAATAAGACTTGGCCGAGGAAGTCCTCACCAATTTCAAGAGAACAAAATATCACTAGTAATCTGCTTCTTCCCTGAGGGATGATCAGCTGAGATCAACTTGCACACAGAAAAAGAAAGCAAACGAAGAAAGATGCTAGCAAAAATCAAGAAGACAAGTCCGGATTGCAAGCAAAACAACGAGGAATCCAGAGAAGTGTACATCTCATTCTGATTCCTGAGGTGCATTGAAGAAGAAATCACCTGATATTGAGTTTCTTTTGTCAGATCTCATGAGCCAGATCTAGTGTTTCGCAGATCACAAGTCTTCGTCGCACAAGGACTCATGACGAAGACGCACCGTAAGGATGTGTAATATGTTTTGCTGTAACTTTTCCGTCATCTTGTGCATAAAGCTTGATGATGATCTTCTCCATTTGAGACCAATTGTGTCGATCATGCTGCTTGCTTGTAGCACAGAGCTCGCACACGGGACTCCACAGCAGCAGCGGCAGCAAGACTCGTGGTTTGTCGTCACTGGTTGATTACATGAAGATTATGTACAAGCTCCAATTACAAGCCTTGCAAGAAGATGATCAATCTGCAATTCTTTGGATGATGAGCGAGAATAAAAATGTGCCACCATACACACCACTCCTAATCATCAAGAACGACATTATTGCAACAAACGTTCCGAGTGTTCAAACGAAAAACTGCACAAGCTGTCTGTACCAGGAAATACGCCGTGCACAACATCCGCGGGCATGCATGCACTAAGTCCGCTAGTTGGTGCAATAATCTTGCAACTTCACCACACACTTCTGCAGCTTACAACCTGCAATTTTGTTTCAACCTTCACATGAGTTCAAGAACAGAAACAAACGCCACAGAGAGAGAGATGTTCAAGACTCCCGCCACAATGTCATTGCCTTCAACTGTTGTCGTTCTTCCCAAGTTTATACTTTGTAATCAAACCTGAAAGCTTCTTCTATCCGAAAAACTCCATGAAACAACAAGATACTACTTTCAATTCTTTAGAAAGGTTCTATCCAGGAAAAACTCCATGAATATTCAAGAATCAACATCAAGAAGATTTACGACGAAGAAGTGAACAACAAGCTTGAAAGCTTCGACCGAACAAAGTTCTCCATGTGTCAAAACAATAATGGAAGACCTTTCATGAGCTCTCACAATATTTGCTTCATCAAAAGACCAAAACAAAACATTTTATAAAAAAAACGATTGAGCTTTTCTCCGTGCAAGCTGATCATGCTTTCTCTAATCAGAAGAAACAGCATCAGCCATTGGCTTGCTTATTCATCCAGCGAGAATTTCAGCAAGTGCTCAATTCAGGATGACGTTTGACAACGAAAAAAAATTCACCGATTGGACAAAAGAAAACAATGTTCTGCTATTGCTGCTGGTACTGGAGATGATCATCATCATCATTCAATGCTGTTGAAAGAAGTAGTAGGAACACTTACTTTTGGCGAAAAAAAGAGAGAAGCAGCAGCTCAGTACTCCTCACGTACAGATGATCCTCCCACCACCAGTGCAGGTTCTCGAGGAGTGTGGTGAAATCATGACGACAAGGAACGGAAGGCAGCCCCGCGAGGACAAAGCCTTTTCAAGCTCCTCATCTTCTCTTCTCTTCTCTTCTCTTCTCTTCGCTTCTCCTTCGTACGTTGCATGGGGACGGGCGGGCGGCAACAGTACGAGACAGTGAAACCAACAGCAACCATCGCCGCCCAATGCCTGCCAGCGGTGGATGGATGGATGAATTGGACGGACGAATGGGTGAGTGAATGAATGGATGGATGGATGCATGGACAGGAAGTTACACTTTTTTCCATTTAATTGCTATTCCTCTAAGGCAACCATGCTGGTTACTGGTGGTAGCTTTAGTTGGTGTTTTTTACTGCCCGAGGGAAGGATGGATGAATTGGACAGATGAATGGGTGGATGGATGCATGAATGTATGGATGGAAGGAGGGTGGATGGACAGGAAGTTACACTTTTTTCCATTCGATTCCAATTCCCCTAGGCCAAACCTACGCTGGTTACTTGTATAGCTTAGTTGCTGGATTTTTGAATTACTTAATGGATGGATGGGTGGATGGATGATGGATGGACAGGAATTAACACTTTTCCATTTGATTCTAATACCCCTAGGCAAACCCATGGTGGTTATTTAGCTTAGTGTTGCTGTCTTATTCCTGCCTAAGGGATGGAATCTAACCTTTTTTTAAATGGCTATATTTTAAATGAAAAAGGGCTAAACTCAAGTGTTTTAAATTGAGATTTTCAACAGCTAGATTTTGAAAAAAAAAAAAAAATTAAAATTCAGATTTCTATACATGGATTTCAAGTAGATATTGAAAAAAAATAGGATAAAAAGAAGGATGTTTGAAGTATAATTTTCTATCTAAAAATAATTTGCTTTCATGTGGTTATATGGTTATAGCCAGTGTTGAGTGGTTCTCAGGAATCAGGAGAGAATAGCCTTGATTTTTAGGTCAGTTCTCATCTTGAATCTTGTGGCTTATCACTTTTCCTCACACAAGGGTTGAAAATCGAATTTCTCAGCTATCACCAAGTTGAGAACCAGGCATCGTGATTTATAATCATTTTTATTTTAATTGGAAAATATGTTATAAATAAATAAAAATATTTTGATATCCAATCATAGAGAATCACCATTAAAAATCAATGGTTTTCACATTTCTAAAAACCATTTGTATGAAAATGGAATAAATTTCTATATTAAGAAAAACTGAAACTCGATCCAATTTTTTTAAATGAAAAAAAATCTAAAAATTAGATCAATTTTTTAATCTTGTTCCCTTAACTGGAACCAATGGTTCTCACCAAAAAATAAGAACTGCCCAACACTGGTTATAGCCACTGATTGCATCATATCATATGAGTTTTTATCTTCTAAAGCTAGTCTACCTTATTGCATTATTTACAACTACTTCATTTTTTTGTTATAATTTTTATTTACAACAAAAACCTTTAGAAAACCTTGTTGCATTTTTTACAACTACTTCATTTTTTTTTATAATTTTTATTTACAACAAGAACCTTTAGAAAACCTTGTCGCATTTTTTACAACTACTTCATTTTTTTATTTAATTTTTTTATTTACAACAAGAACCTTTAGAAAACCTTGTCGCCTTTTTTACAACTACTTTTTTTTTTTTTTTTTATTTTAAAAAAAGAATTTTTAAAAAACCTTTTTGCTTTTTTTATAACTACTTCTTTTTTTTTTTTTATTTTTTTTTTATAAA
>Ga0116227_10002654_pt1 | contig 40337 bp, 23 predicted proteins | sample S1TSphgellanicum_FD_89693 | JGI IMG/M metagenome (GOLD analysis project Ga0116227, IMG submission 89693) | Host-associated microbial communities from peat moss isolated from Minnesota, USA - S1T2_Fb - Sphagnum magellanicum MG | ecosystem: Host-associated > Plants > Peat moss > Unclassified...
GGTTTTTTTTTTTTTTTTTTTTCACAATTTTTTGATGTTGTCAAAGTGGTGATTATCCATAAGATAATTTAGTCAGATCTGATGATAAGAAAATAAGAAAATCTTGCATCGTCCTATAGTTTTTGTTATCTGTCACAACTTAAGATAGAATATGGCAATACTATTAAAATTTTAGATTTTTTTCGAATTTTGTAAAAAAAAAAAAAACTATATTCCCACTGATTTGAAAAACAAAAAAGAAAAAAAACCCATTTGGCAAAATTTTGCCCCAAAAAGAAAAACCCTAAAGCTTTACCCTATACGGAAAGATTTCTTCTATTAGAATCTCAGACCCCAATTGTATTTCATTGCCTATAATTACTCTCACCAAAAGGGGTGGCTTCCCCTCCCCTGGGGGATTCACTTTCTTTGCATGGCTTGGTACAAAGTTTGTGAGTCACCACACCTTCAATTTGAAGGTGAAACTTGAGTCGAGGGTTAAGATGAAAGGCTAGTTATTGTCAATCTTGTCTTTCAAAAGTGAAGAATTTGACCAAGGTTGGTTGCCTTTCTTCACTTTCGAGTGAAGGATTTGACCAAAGCATTTGTTTATAGGCACAAGCACATTAACCTGGGTGATGAGTCATGTTGGCTTGTGTAAATGTGATTATTGTTGAAAGCTTTGAACCAAGACTTGCCCTTTAAAAGAAAATCATATCTAAGGGCGACTTTAGACAAGGGTACAAGGTCCAGGGACCGATGAATTCAAGCAATCTTATTGGTCGAAAGCTTTAAATTGGTCCCAAAGGGTTTTTAGACGGGGTCCAAGACCAAAAAGTGGCAAATTGAGGCTAAACCTACATGGCACCTGTTTTGGAGGGAAAATCAATTGATTCTGACCAAAAAAAACAGGGGTAAATGGAGAGCTCCTGACTTGGAGAACCAAGAATCAGGCTGGGGACCAAGGTATATTCCAACTCAAGGATTCAATTTGTTTCAAATCAGTCCAAATTGGTTCCTAGGAAATTGGACCCTGGACCCTCGTCTAAAGTGAGCCTAAATGTGCATACTTCTGCTTCTTCTTTTGTGCCACAGGTTATGAGAAAAATCAAATACCCACAGTTCTCCAAACATGAAAGAGATGCCAGTATTATAGTTGTGATGCCTTGTAAAAGAACTGAAACTGGCGGTTCTCTGATTGCAAAACGCTTCCAGAACAAGAACCGGAGGTTATGAGAAAAACCAAATACCCACAATTCTCCCAATATGAAAGAGATGTCAGTGTTCTAATTCTGACGCTTTGTCTGAGACCGGCGGTTCTCTGATTGGAAAAATCTCCCAATGTTAGAACCGGAGGGTATTATAAAAATCAGATACCCGTCCAAACACTGGTCAAAAAATTGCTCCTCCTATCTGCTGCTGCTATGGAAAGAGCCTGCAGAGCGGGGCTTCTTATCCGGTTCCCTTGCTCAAAGGCTTGTCTCCGTTTGCCAAGGAGACGCAATTGTCGCAGCCAAAATTCCCAAATTTGCTCCAATTTGTGCACCAATTTGCACTCCATTTGTGAGACGCAGAATGGTTTTCTGAACCCAGTGCTTGCTCTGATCCAAAAGTTGCGTTTTTTGGTTTCTTGGGGACCAAAGGTTCCAGAAATCATCAGTGCAGTGCAGTGCAGTGCAGTGCGTGCGGCTCTGTGCGTTTTTCTCCTCTTCTTGCCTCTGTGGTTTGTTTGGGGAGCCCCCGAAATGAGGGTAGCAGGTGTAGCAACGGGAAGGGGTAGTAGTGTGTGTGGCGTGCCTCCTCTTCTTCCATCCGATCTCCTCCCTTGCCGTTCTCTTCCCTCTTTCCATCGTCTCCAATCGATCAAGGTTTCACTACCTTGTAAGTCGAAGAAGAGCCAACAACAACAACGTCAGTGGCATTCATCTGCTACTACTGCAACAGCCTCACTTCGGGTTCTTCTTCTTCCTGTCCCTCACATTTTGTACCCTCTTACTGTTTTCTGACAGATTGTTGAATGTTGTCATAGAATAGGAAGAGAGAGAGAGAGAGAGAGAGAGAGAGATCAGTTTCTAGAAAACCCTAAACCTAATCAGACAGATGCAAAGCTCTTTTGAAGCCTTTCCAAATGTCTGCAGTCCATGGCAGGATGTGGAGAACATGTTGCGGTCAGCTGAGATCAAGACCATTGCCCCTCCAGAGAGAGAGAGAGAGAGAGAGAGAGAGATCAGTTTCAGGAAAACCCTGACCCTAATCAGACGGATTGAAAGCTCTTTTGAATCCTTTGATTGAAAGAGAGAGAGAGAGAGAGAGAGAGAGAGCTCTCTTTGAATCCTTTGCAAATGGCTGCTGTCCATGACAGGATGTTGAGAACATGCTGCGGGCAGCTGAAATCAAGACCATTGCCCCCCGAGATGCTCAATCCCTTCTTCTCTCATCACCCAACAACAACAACAGCAGCAGCCAATCTTATAAAATGCTTGATGTGCGACCAATCTGGGAACGGGAAAAGGCACATGTAGTGGGCTCTATCCATGTCCCACTCTTCATTGAAGATGTTGACACCAGTGCACTTACATTGCTCAAGAAATGGATCCAAATGGGTTATGGTGGAATGTGGATGGGCCAGCGTCTCACTGTCAAGAACACAGACTTTGTGGACCAAGTAGAAGACCATCTCCCAAGCAAAGAGCAAAGGCTAATGGTTGTTTGTGGAGAAGGCTTAAGGTATGACTTCGATTTCTCCAATTCCATTTCCACAATTCATTCTCTCAATTTGATTTGATTCAATTCTCATGAGAGTTATCTATTCCAATTAAACCTGTTCTTGATTGTCAAATTTCTCAATTGTGGAGTTGAGAAGGGTTATTTGAACTTTTTGAGATCATGAGTCATGCAGTCTAATTGCCTCAAACACACCTATTTCTGAGGTTTTCCATTTTGTTGTCTGTCCATGATTTGATGCATCTTGTGTACAAGGTAAGGAACTTTTCTGAGTATTTTCTGGGGTGTTTGGGCCTAGCCTCAGCCTTGAAACCGAACAGGAAGATCCTGAAAAAAATTAGACCTACAGACTTAAAGAACTTCTTTACTTTAAAACAGAGTTGTGAGTACAATATGTAGTTTGTTTCATGGACAGCATCTCAGGCCTAAACAGAAATCAACAAAAGTGTTATTATAATTAGGGTCCATATCAGGCAAATCTGTAGCAAATTTTATAAAGTTCTCTTGTTCAATGCTAAATGATGGGTCTTACCAGATTCAGAAGAAGTTGGTCTGTTTAACTGCAACAGAAAGTTCATGCAGGAAATCCCCAGATGCCATGGTTCTTAGAAACCCAAAAAATTTATTTTTATGTTTAGTTTTAGAAGATTGTTCAACTTGGTCCTGACCAAATAGGTGACCCCAGAGTCATCTCTATTCGAAGCAGCTGTGTTAAATGAATTTGACAACCTTTGAGTATCCTGTCAGATGTTCAGGAGTGTTGTATTCCTTCTTGCATTTAAGAGCATGTGGAGTGAAGAAGATCAATTCCAAATTGGAGAAAGTTGTCATGCACCTGAGACCTGTATTTCATTCCATGAAGCAGCAGAATACAACTAAGAGAAACCCTTCATGTTAGGTGATATTGGGGTCAAAGAATATATTAGTTGAAAGTAGCAGCTCAATGTGCCTGCCTTGAGGAGGTGATTAGTTTTTATAATGATGAAACAGGTCCATGCTGGCAATCGATGAGCTTCTCAACGCAGGTTACACAAATGTGGCATGGGTGGGAGGCGGGTTCAACAGTGTTAGAGATGGGGATTTCTTGAATGTAGGAGGCAGCACCAAGTTACAGTGGGCTACCATAGGGGGTGCATCTGAATATCTGTTAAAACTTACAGTGCTGTTAACAGGCTTGTTGAATACAGTAGCTGGTGATGCTTCCAGCAAAAAACATTGATGACACCACTCAGTAATTGGTGTCTTAAATGAGCTCTCTCTCTCTCTCTAATTTTTTGTTAATTCTGATGGCCTTGACCAGGGCAATGCAGAAGGTCAGAGGTTCCCTATGTAGCCAGAAATCACAGGTTGGCAATTTGCAAAAAAGCATGGCCTTTGTGCACCATTGTTGGGTGGTCATGTGGATCCTTATGATTTGCATGTTGTAAATTAGTGAGTTGTGCTCTGCTTTCAAAAGCAAATTGAGAAAAAAAAAACCTCCATTTTCCAGCAAATTAGCAGCTTACAGGAATGATGTAGCAACAAAACAAGCACTTGGCTATTGCAAAGCTTCTTCTTAGTGTGGTTTTGGGCATGACCACTACTTCTGGGACTGAGGCTTGTTCATGACCTGAATTGTGCTAGCAGAAGGTTGGATTGCTTTCCTTCCTGCAAGCTTCATGGTTTGTCACACCCACCAACTACCTACCTTAAGTGCACAGGTACGTCCTCTTACTCATTGTACTAAACCCATATCTGTTTCAATTTCTTTTTCTACTGTTGATTGATGATGACACATTCCCATGGTTCTGTTGCATACTTAATCTAGTGTTAACTCTCCTAATTACTAGGACTCACTACAACAGAATATGGCTTTTCATATTGCAGTAGGCCTTGGCTCATGACAGATGTGTGAGATAAACTTTGTGGCTTCATCCAGTAAAATTTAAAATGTGGTGTTTGTTGTTGCACATATTACACCAATATTAGAGTTTGACATTAGTCACATGCAATGTGTGTCTTTGTTTGAAAATATATTTGCTTTTGATTATGTGTAAAACATTGTATTTTTCCCTTTATACTTCAGCTTTACAAAAAAACATTGATGACTTCAAATTTTCATTTTTGTGTGATTTTGCTATGATTAGAAAACTTAAAAGCAAGTTCAATTATTCCTATTCTTGTTGTGAGATTCTAGGCTTTTATGTGTACTATAATTATGTATTGTGATTGGTTGACATATTTTCACACCATTGTTCTGTTGCCAATGTACTAAATTGGTTCCATCTCTACAAAAGTTTGGAGTCTATATGTCAAAGTTTGGAACATATATAGGCTAGTTTTTCATTGATATATCACACTTACTATGTAGTTTATTTGCAATTACTTTAGGTAGGTTGAAGGTTCATAGGCCCTAGATCTTGATGGCATTTTTAGTTTTCTTCTTTCTTATTAGAAAGAATCATTTTATTTTTAAGTACCTAAACAGAGAAGGACCTCAAAAAGAGAGGACAAGACCTTCAATGATTGCCATGAAATATGGCTTCAACCCAATATTGATTAAGTATTTGTTCCTTGTTTTTATATTATAATTATTGTTTATTCAATCCAGGTGATAAAATTAAAATTTGTTTTGGAACATGCAAATTTTGTCCAATATAGTTACAAACATTGAAAAACCCTTTGTAAGATCATTCCTACTTTGGCTATCTATATTACTACTTGGAAGAACAATTACAATCCAAGTGGAGCATGTCCATTTACATGTGACAAAGATATTGCATTCCCAAGCTTTGTTATTAAACTTCAAGATGGCCAATTGTGGAGGGTCATGTGAAATGTTTTTGCATACTATGTCATCTTTTACCCCTGGGTATCCATGTGAACATTTCTCGAAATGGGTGTTGCATTACATTCATAAGTGTGGATGAATGCATGGTTGAATGGCTCACTTTTGGTCTCACAATAGTCATTTTTGTAAGTTTAAATGTGTTTAGATGCTTGGGATGAATAACATAAATTTGAATTTATCAATTAATAATTGACAATACATTAACATCTATCCATAATGAAGGTTGTTTGTTTGTTTTGTTTTGTACCAATGAGATCCACCGAACTAGGATGCTTCAAATCACGTTCTCGATCTCTTTGGAAAGCTCTGAGGAGGAGGGGTGCATGGGCTTGGTTTCATGGTGTTTAGACTTGTAGTGTAGAAGTTCTTGAATATCGAACGATTTTTTCACCAAAAACTAAATTAAATTGTAGGAGGAATTGAAATGTGCCTTTGATGTTGTTGGACAGATCTTGATGAGCAGGATTTAATGGAATTTATTTGGTAAGACTGGATTCAAAATGTGAGAAATATTGATTTGTAAGTGATTTTTTCTGCTGAAAATTCAAATAAATTCCAAAAAACCAGGTTTTGGAAGGAAAAATCAGTTGAAAATGTTGTAACACTTGAAGGCTTACCATTCAATTCAAGCATGATTTCCTTTCATATTTGGCTGTTCAAAAAATTGATACATACATTGTAAAACAATGTTCACATGTTGAGTTTCCCTATTTTGTAATGGGTTCACACTTGAGCCAATGTCATAGGCCACATTAGTGATGACTACGAACACATTTATAAATCTATGTTTTGAAAATAATGCATTCATCATCAATAATAGACTTTCAAAGTTTAAAAAGATGGATTGTGTCAATGATTATATTGTTAATAAATTGAAGAATTCATATCAAATTTCACCTTGATTGTTCACAATGATTAAGCATTTTTGAAGAAAAAAAAAATCAAGTTTGAATTTTAAAAATAAAAAATCTTAAATAAATGGTTGTTATGGACTTTTGAAGGGTTAAAAATGGAATTTATTTTTAAAAGTTCTTTTGAAATTGATTTTTTTTCAAATTTTTTGTGCGCAATGAATTCAAGTGACGAAATTAATTTGAGGTGTTAGTATATGGGTGATTTTGCATAATCTTTCATACGCTCATAGAATCTATCATATGGTTGTCCTTGGACAATTCTAGGGACAATTTTAGAGACAACTCATAACTACTTCATCATTGCTCAACTTAACTACCTCATTTTTAATAATTACATTACTCCTTTCCCCTACCCACTGGTAGGGATACGAAAAGAAATCCTATTTCATTTTCAAGATTAACTACCTCATTCTTTTATTAATAACTACCTCCTTTTTTGGTTAATAACTACCTCTTTCTTTTACCTTACCCATCATGGATACAATGTTCAATACAATTTAAATTAAATTTGAAATTGATATAAATAATAATGAAATATTGAAAACCAAATGGGAACATGATAAGAAAAAAAAAGGTTGAACGTCACTAGTAGTGCATAACAACATGGAGCCCAAGTATGTTTTTAAAATATTTACTTTGACCTTCATTCATATGGATGTTATAAGTTTTCTTTTAGGATTTCCAAGTGGCATTCACCACAATGAATGACATCAACAACTTTTGATATAGGTTTGACCTTTGTTTAAAAGGTTTCATAAGTGGGTGGACATTTGGTATTGAAAGATTATAATATCAAAATCTTAGAAATGAATAACCATGTCTATTGACCACTTTTAAAAAACTTGGTATGGACTTGTATGGAATGAGTATTTACCAAAAATGAACCATTCAACCATGCATTCATTTGTGTTTTATATGTTATGAAGACTTGCTATGTGAGGTTCCTTCATTGTAAAAAGAAAAAAAATTGGAGAGGTTTTTATGTATAGGGTAAAGGCCAAAGTGGATGATGTTCCTTAATTTGAAGCCTTGGAGTTGAAGGTAGTAACTTGAGGTTTAGGTCCAAAAATTAAGGAATGCTCAACATGAGCATATACATCAACGAAATGAATTCAAAATCGACATCATTTTCCATGCAAGAACACATTCAAAGACAAATATGGGTGTGATTATCTTTCCGAAAATTGTGTTATTGTTGATGGCATATAAAAGAATGTAAAATTGCTTCATTCAACATTAGGAAAAAAATTCTAAACATCAATCATATGAATTATCTCAAAATGGTGTATAATGCATAATGTCAACCAAGTAATCACAATTCCTATAACTTGCCTTTGGATGATGATGAAGCATAAGAAAATCAAAAGCTGCAGTTGTTCACATCGCATGCACACACTAAAATGCCAAGACAATGTAAAAAAGAAGACATCAATGTATACAATGCTTAAACCTAATACATAGAGTGGAGAGGACTTTAACAAGTTTGTGGAAGATTTGCATTTTTCTTGTGTTTCTTTGCTAGGGTGGTGTTGAGGTGTGGTTGTTTAAATTTTTGTTGCATTGTTTTACTAGTTTAGGATGGAAGGTTTTGTTGCATGCCTTGTGTTAAGTTCTTTGTCATTATGATGTGGATGATTGGCATGAAAGTTTGGGAACATAATTGCTAAACTATGTTGTGTTAATCAATGGGTGCTCACCTTTGTTAATCAATGTTAGGATTGGTGAAGTTGGAGTCAAAAATGACAATGAATGCATTGCAGTTTGATTTGAGTCAACTAATGAACTAATGAGTTAGCTAATGAAAAAGAGGTGGGCAAGGAGGAAATTTAGCAAGTCCAAGCAAAAGCTCAAGAATAGTAACTCTTTGAGCTCCTCCAATTGCAAATGACTCAAAGCTTTTTCTTCTTTTCAATAGAACAAGTGGGTGGGTTTTTTTTCAATTCAACGATCCTTTTGCTTTTGTGGATTCTTCAAATTTTCAACAAATGTGATATGTTGTAAATCATAATGTCTAGCAAAAAAAGGTTGAACAAAATAATACCCACCATCACAAAGGTCTTAATTGTGTATAACAGAGATCATGGCACAACCACCATGGATAAGCATGTCATTTCAAAGCACTATGTTGTGTTAAACATGTAAAAAAAGCAAAAAGTTATTATGTGACCAATGTTTTACCTAATGCACAGCAATCTTCCAAGAAGAAAAATAAAACAATAGGTGTCAATATCACCATCTTTTAGTTATAGAATTCCTTACAAGAAATTTGACTTTCAAAATCAATTCATAGAGGATTTGAATTTGTATATCATCAAATGGTATTGCCCATTGAACTCAATTGAATACATTTGTTTTAGGATTCATTAATAGGAGGGTTATGTTTTCAAACAATCAACAACTTTGTAATAAAATAATCCTTAACATGGTTAACAATGCCATGGAACACCATGTTCTTCCTTTTTTGCCAAAGCCACCACAATCATTGCCAAGACAAATTCAATCTTTAGATTTGTTAAGCAAAGGATTTGCCTAAACACATTTGCTCTGGTTGTTAATCACATCAACAAAAAGTGAGAACATTGTTTTGTTACTAGAGGTAGCTTTGAGGTTCATGAAACATCAAGAGTTGTCATGGCTTTATAACTAAAGGACTTATTTGCTCACTTTGACTTGTGTAATGAGGTCAAAGTTTATATGAAAATCAAAGGCACTAATTCAAACACTTTCACAATTGTTTCAAAACAAACATTGTGATGTGTTCTACTCATGTTTACATATGTTGGTAGTTGTTATGGGTGTGCCATGTCAAAATGTCAAGTCAATATGTTATTAATGATTTGGAAGTTTGTGATGGAATGAGGGAGGTGTTAATCAAGAATGCACATGCATCTATTTAAAAAACCAAACCATGGAAAAAAACAAAATGGAAAGGATACTTGCAAGAATGGGCTTGAATTTACAAATCTATGTGTCAACTTTTCATCTCTAAAAACTAAAAACATTTGTGAAGACCTAAGGAAGTTATTCTTTGCATATTTTATGGAACAATTGAAATAAAGGGGTATTTTTTTGATGCTATAAATTGATAGAATATTTTAAAATGTTATATTAAATTGAAAATGCTGAAAATATATTCTAGGCACATTTTTATAATTCAATTTTAAGCATAATTTAATTCAATTTACCTAAATAATTTTTTTAATATTTGAGTAAATTATTACAAAAAATTCAAAAATAAATTGCACCTTATGTATTTTTGCATGTCAATTGGAAAAAAATTGGAGTAACATCCCATGGGTGAAAACCTAGTTTGCATCCAATGTCATTATTTTCAAAGAAACATCAAAGTTCAAGGATGCCATCAATTTGTGTTGTTAATGACAAATGCTTGCCTTATAGAACAACCCATGTCTAGTGGAAAAGAAAGTCAACAAAATTCTTGTTCCAATGATCAAAAAATGTGTGTTGAACCAATCTTAGGGGTATTGGTTGGTGTTTAATGTAATTGTTGTCACCATACCCATGCATTTTATGATGGGAAAGAACATTCTTTGAACAAATGATCCAATGCAAGTTTGTGGTCTACAAAATTATTGTATTGTGTATTGATGTTTCATGTTCATTGAGCTTTTATGAGACGTGTGATTAATGTGTTTATTGATGTTGCTTGTAGGTTTGGAACTTTGACCCCAAGTTGATAATCATGGTCATTAGCAATTGCATGAAATCTAAAATGATGAATGTGTTCAAGTGAATATTTACCTTTACATTTTCATATCAACACCCAAGTGCACATAACATGTTAATCTTTATGTTGGACCTTAGATTTAAATTAATCTTGCAATTAATCTGAAACCACGCATGAGTTTTGATGTGACCATGCAAATTGTGGTTAGGTATGATTGCAAAAATTTAACATTGATTTTATCAAAAATTTCTTGTTTAAAATATTTTTTGCAAAAACATATTCTTAAAAAATTCATCAAAAATCACCACAATTGCCCACAATATAAAAAGGTCTTTAAGATTTTTTACTTTCATACTTTGAGTATTGGCATATTTTGCTAAATATACTTATATGGATGATCACCATTTGAAGAACATCACAATTTTTAAAAAAATCATTGTTTAATAGGCCTCATTCAAAACAATAAAAGTACTAGCATAGGTTTTGGTTCACCCTTGCAAGTGAATGCCAAGGCATTTTACTTGGTTGGTAAAATATTTTTGTTAACATTTTAATTACCATAACCAAATGGTCACCTTTTTAGACTGGTTAATGTTTTTATCTTAGCCGTGTGGTGTGTATTTGAGGTTTATGATTATCCATTGAAAGTCAATTGTTTTGATGTGTGGTGAAGATGGTGAAAAATATTAAAGAACATCATATCACTTAATTTGGGATTCCAATCTTTTATAGTCCCTTCAACAAGAATGGATTTATGTTGATTGATTTAAGTTTTTTTTTTCTACATTTTATTTCCGTCTTTTGCATTACGATTGTTTTGAAGAACAATAACATAACCTTATACCCTTGGAATGTTTTAATGTTCTACTACCATTTGCCTTTTCTATGTATGTTTTGAATGTATTACCAAAGGTGTTCAAGGGTTTTTGTCCATTATTGTTCATTTTCCTGTTATATTTAAATGGAGATGTTTGCAATGTGAGTACCACATTGATTGGTTTCTCCCATGTGTAAATTTGCCATAATTTGATCTATTTTCATGTTGAATGAATTTTAAGAATCTATTTATATGTGCTTCATGCATGTTTTAATAGATGACATTCATATCCAAAAAGTATGAACCTGTGGAGAATAAATTTCACATGACTTTGATTACCAAATTGTGAGATGCAAATTTTATGATGTAATTTAATTGTACATAAATTGGGGTTTATAATTAGTAGGTAGATTTATAAATAAGTAATATGTGAATAAGTTGTAGCTAGGTAATAGGTAGGTTTGGATGTGGTAATAAATAGTTTGGTGATGAGTATGTAAGTAAATAAGTAGGTATTTTGTGTGTATCTTGTGGGTACATAGGTTGGGGGTTGGTAATATGTGTTGGTGGGTAGATAATAAATTAATTTAGGTTGTAAGTAGGTAGGTGATTGGTAGGTGTAGGATTGATAATAGGTACATTGGTCACAATGAGCTATGTAATAATGTTAGGTGATTCTTGGAATTGAGATAAAAATGGCTTGGTTTTTAGGCTTGTTCCCACAATGAGAACCATTAGTTACTATCATTGGTGATACCCATATTGAAAATTGTCCTTCCATTTTCATTTAAGTGGGAACCACCCATTTGAGAATTGCCCTTTTAAGAAAAGTCCAAATATTGAAAATCGCCCAAGGTAATAAAAGATACCCAAGAGTAACCCTCAATTATCTAGGGTTCATGGTTAAGGGGCTAGTTTAAAGGTAGGTAATAGGCAATCCATACTTATTAATTATGGGTGCATCCAAAATTCAATGGTTTTTTTTCAATGAGTCATTTTGATTGACACTATTTTTAATTCTCCACAAATATAAGCTTTCACTATCAACATTTTAATTTGGAAAAGGCTACCTTTTATTTTTTTTATTAATGTGGGTGAAAATTGCCCAACATTAATATGTATGTAGGTAGGGATTGGTAATAATAGGGATGTAGGTAGGTATTTAAAATAGGTAATTGTAAGTAGGTGCAATGAAATATTTTCCATGTACCTACCTTTTGCAGGGTTGTCACCGTGTTTGAGCATTTGTCATGATGTGATATAGCCCCATGTCATGTCAGAATAAGGTCAACCTAAATCAAAATGATGTTGGGTTGCTTGAAAGATAATAATGAAAGATTGAAAATTGCATGATTTGGTTGCCTTAAACCTTGTGGTGACCGAAACATCTTTTAGTCACCATAATTTTATGATGATCAAATTTTTTTCAATTGGTGACCAAAAATTTTGGGCAAGAACTAAAAATTTTAATTTACAAGATCAATAGTGGAGATTAAACCATAGCCCATCAAATAACCAACGTTTTTTGGGCGACAATCAATTTTCTTTCAAGCATTACCAAAAAAATTAGTTGTCAAATTTTTGGTCATTAAATTTAGTGACCATTAGTGATTGATTTTTTGGGCATTGCTTGAAAAACTTAGGTAGTGACCAAATGTTTTTGGGTAATAACAATTATTTTTTCATTCATTGGATCAATGGCCACTATTGATTGGATGACTAAAATTTTTCAAGTGTCAACTATGGTGATTGAAAGTTGAAGATCAAAAATTGGTCATTAGAATTGGTTTTATTGAAAATTTTCAATTGCTAAAAAAAATGGTCAACATCCAGTTGCATTTGTCCATTTGCATGTGTTCAGATGGACATTGACGTGACAATAGACACAATGATTTTACATCACATCAATGTTGACAACCTTGACCTATTTTTGATTTCCTATTGCTTACATGCACATACCTACCTACATTCATACCTATTTATCTTGATCAATGTTTATAATTATGTGTTCACATAATATGTCATTTAAAATAATATCATAATAATATTATAATGCATGAAATTCAAAATGAATGTCTTTATATCTTTTGTTATGACATTATTTGTCATCACATGAATAAACAAAAATAAACACCTATGTTAGTTTGTAGTCAAAAACACATAAGCCATGTTAATTAGAACATGTTATTTTTTAATCACAATAAACATGACAAGTGTCCACACAACTAGCAATTTAATCATGTTTAATATGATTAAAATATTAATACGTGATGTGAAGCAACTTTCTGTCCTTCTACTCTCAGTTCTATGAAGTGATTATATTTGAAGGTACATATGGTCCTAGTGAAGGAAAAATGTAAAGTGTATCTCTAAATGTTAAGTTGCATTTGTAGTTGAAATTAAATAATTTACCTCCTATGCATTATTTAGGATTTGGAATCCATAGATATATTTTTTATATTCAAACACTTTTAATCTTAGAATTTATGGTAAATTGTCACCCATTTAAACTAACTTTTAAAAATTTGACACCATGTTCAACTTGATAGCAGAATTCTAGTCACTTAAAATATTATTCCTATCACATATATGATCCAAATCTAGCTTGTTTTAATTCATTAAAAAGTTAACTATAGGGCGCATTTGCCTACCAAATTTCAAGCTCTACATTTAAATTAATAACAAATTATGGTGCAAAATTCAAGAGGGTTTCACGAAAGTAAAAAGTTCAACTTAGTAACAGACCTGTATTCACTTAAAATATTATTCCTATCACATACATTATTCAAAATCTAATTTGCTTTGGTTCATTAGAAAGTTAGCTACATGATGCATCTGCCTGCCAACTTCCAAGCTTTACACCCAAATCAATAAAAAATTGTGTTACAAAACCTGAGAGGTCTTGTGAAATTTCTTTAAGATTTTAAGCTCCCAAAATTATCCCTACTCACTTTCATTCTTTCAAAAGTACCATTAACATCCAATCTATTTTCCCTCTTTCCACCATCTACTAAAATTAATCATTCTTCTCCTCCTAAGGAAAGTTGTGAAAACAAGTTTTCTCGAAATTCAAATTGAAAGTTATGTTTGGAAAAAAAATGACTCGAATTACTTGAATTACCTGAATTCGTGCCTTTAAAAAGAAGGAAAAGGAAAAAGGAGAAAGAAAACCCCAACTCGGTGGCCTATGGAAGGTTCCAATGCTTGGTGGTCCTTGGAAGGTTCCAATGTTTGGTGGCCTTTGAAAGGAGAAGGAGAAGTATCATTTTCACCTCTTCTCACTTTCCCCCCCAACAATTTTACTTGATCTTTTTTTTTTCATCGATCTTAAGGTTTTACTTTACCATGGTTCTAAACTGTTACTTTACGCCTTTTTTTCTTTTCCTTGACCTATAAATTACAACCACGCATCTTGATGTACCAAGTCTTCCACACATTCATCGTTGAATTGATTTTGATTGAAGATTTTTTTTTTCCTTTCCTTGAATTTGTGGCCTCGCGCATGACCATTTCTTATGGGCCTCAAATTGCACATGTGAATGAATAACTGCCTTCGGAGTCATCCTTAGATTTGACATTGACATAACATCCTCATGATGAAGATTCTAAATTGCTAAAATTGAACCCCATCGAGCTTAGTATTATCACATTTCTCTGAACTTTCGCACCCTGGTGATTTTGTTACAAGTTGACCTCGTTTCCGGTGATAAACTTGAAATCGTATGTGAAGGTTGTTACAAAACTGAAGACACTTCTATTTTTGCATGGTCTTTAATTCTTGGCGTTGGACATTATTATTGGTGGCGTGGTCCAATTCGTTGATTATTTCTTAATAGCAACGCATATTTTTTAATTCACACCATTCGACACATCTTAAATTTCTTGCAGTTATGAACTACCATTGTGGCATCACCCATGACTCAACATGTAATTGCAGCTCTTTGTTGAGCTTATCCATAACCTAAATAAATGTTTCATTCATTATGAAATTCATATTGCCATTACCACCCTATCACATTATTTATTTGATCGTTAAGTTGTCTCAAATTAATTTTATGCTTATAATCTTCCAAGATTATTATCTTCATTGGACCCATCATTGACACCCCCTCAATTGCTTCAGGAATCTCAAACATCTTTGTTATCCACTAAATACTAGAACAAGACTAATGCTTTGTTGAACATTACAAATTTTGATGTCTATTTTTAATTTCAACCTTTTAAAAAAATTTCACCCCTAATCACGTAACTAAGGTTCTAAAATTATGATTATTAGCTTTTTGTTGAAAAAAAAGATTAACCCAACACTTTATTCATCTAATATCGAATTAAAAAAAAAAAAAAAAACCCTATGCAACCAATATGCACACTCATCATTCCTTATTTTAACATGAAGTTGTTAAAAACCCTTAATATTTTTACCACACTCGAATATCCTTGATGCAATTCTTAAAAATTGAAATTACCGCACATGGCTATGTTGGTATGGTTCACACGTGATGACTAGTTTTGCTTATTATATAATCATTTTGTTGAGTGTTTAATTTTGACTATAGTTTAATTAAAAAAGATAGAATAGACATATTTATAGGAGTGATGAAGTCACGAGTCATGTTATTTTGTGGGTTCATAGTTGTTTTTTATGATCTTTGATTCAAACGATTTCGTGGGCAAAGTTATAAGCCCTTTGCAAATAGCTTTTCAAAAGAAAATCTTGAAATGATAGTTGATTTGATCCTTTTTAGAACTTTTTAAGAGTTGAAGTCAAATTACCAATGTGACTCGCTAATCATTCAATTGGCCATAACTTGTGTTTCAATCACCAAATTGGGAATGCGACCTCACTTTAAAGGTCTATTATTCAAACCTTTGCAACAATGTCAAAAGACTCAATTTGAACAAGTTTTGATCCCCAAGTTTTTTGCTCCAAAATTTTGAAACATTTTGAGATTCCCAACTCCCAAAGTGGGAATTCACTTAGGAATGTTGAGGTTCATTTTTTTTGCCTTTTTTTTCACACTTGTGAGAATGTGCTTTAACCCCATGACATTTTGCTAGCATGCTTCCCTTGTTGTGGCCTAGCCTTTCAATTATAAGCCCAAGGCTAGAATCACATCAATAAAACCTTTGGTCATGAGCATTATTGAATTCAACTTTGCACAAGTTCTTATTGGCAAAATCCCATGGCTTTAAGGTTTACCTAGCACTTATATCTATGAATATTCCTCCCAAAAAAGAGAAAGGATATTACATTTACACCTACTCATTAAAGTGGGATCATATGTTTACTTATAGGGCCAATAAAATCCCTCCCACTCCTAAGGAGTGAGTGTAAGGCATGAGGCAAAGGTTGTCATGAACCTAAACATATGTAGTTCACAAGGTATGGGAGGGTAAGGCTCATGATTGGTAAGGCCCATGGGTAAGGGACATTCCCAAAAGGTGGAGCCATATTCAACTATTACCTTATCCTAGGCACCTTATTTTGGGAATGAATGCCCCTCTTCCCCTCCTCCCTTGGGGCTTTACCCTACACATAAAGCACTTGGAGAAATTCCCTAGTGTATTCAGAGGGCACCTTATATACATGAATATTTTCCTATGAAAGAGGAGGGATATTACATACTTCTCGAGGATCTTATGCCTATAAGCAATAAAATCTGTCCTCCTTTCATGGAATAAACTACTTGAACCTTCCCTTACTACGCAGTGTGATTTACAAACTATAGATTTGGTATAGGGTAATGGCAGCCCTAGAAGCCCTTCCATGTTTTGAGGTCCCAACAAAAGGGCTGTCATTATCCAGTGCACTGAATAGGCGATTTTTTCATTCTTTTGAACATATTTTCATCCATCTTTTTCTTGCTTCATCAATGAAAAAATCAGAGCACAAACGTTAGACATTGTTAGAATTCTTCCACTGCATAAGATGCCTAGCAAATATTCTTCCTGACAAAGGACCTCCGAATACAAAGGAGGAAAATTGGCCTTTCATGGTGACCTTTACCTTGTGCTCTACAGTGGGTAAAGGCTCATGGGCTCAAGACTTTCTCAAAATGTGGGGCTGGACTTGGCTAATGTTCATTCATAGTTATGCTAGTGTTAAAATATTCTTAAAGTTTAAAATCTGGATGTAATATTTTAGTGCTTTTTGTTTGTTAGTGGTTATTATTGTAGGCCATAAATTATGATGTCAAGCCTCTACAAATCCTCTGCACCTTTTTCCCCTTCTTATTTTTTTAATTGGGGGACCTTCATGGGTTGCATATGCATCCCATTATGTTTTACATAATCCAAGGGTTCATTCTGGTTTCACAAGAACAAACTGTATGCAATGTCTGGAGTCTGGACATGTTCACCAGCCAAGAATCAAAGTCCAAGGTAGTTGAGAAAAAGGGGCCCAATCTGAAACCGAAGAGAATTGCACACAAACAAACCTGTGTGTCTCTCTGTGGATCATTTATTCATGCCCACTCTAATGTGTAGGTGTCCGTACTAGGCCTCCAAGACCGACTTGCACATGGTTATGACAAGGAACTGCTTGTATGGTTGGCATGTTCAACAAAATTAAAGAAATAAGTGTACCAACATGCAGGCCCCCCTATCAACCATCTAAATCTTTGGTAAGTATTAGAGTTTTCCTTAAAATCATCCTGACTTCACCCTGTCTTTGGGCCTCTTTTCACCCCATGTCCCCTCTTTGAGTGACGTCTGCAAAGTAAGGAAGTTTTATTAAATCTGGGTATGAAATGCTGAAAATCATACAAGAAGTTCCTTGTCATAACCATGTGCAAGGGTCGAGGTAATTATAGTAGTTGTACATGTAGAAGCAGTGAAAATATGTGTAGCAGGAGAGCTCAGGAAAAAGAAAAGACGGGTCAAAACCGGATCAAACTCAGTTTGGCACAAAAAGTGGTGTATTTCTGAGTTTGGCTCCCCCTTGAAGGCTAATGTACTTTTTTGCAGGTATTTCTATAATCTCACGCGGTTCTGGACCAAATTCAGGGTACTGGTGCCGTGTTTTCCGGACTTTATGGAAAACTCTATTATGTTGTTGTCAACGGTAAGAACTTTCCTATTGTATTTGAAGGGCACCTTTGTATTCATGAAAATCCATACTATAAATGAGGAGGGATCTTATGCCTACTCCTCAAGAGTGGGAGTGATCTTACTGCTTAATTGCGAGGTGTAAGATCACTCCTACTCTTAAGGAGTAGGTGTAAGAGCCCTCTCCCTCAAGGCATCATGATTTATGTTTGAATTTAGGGTCAAGAGAGTCTTCAGCTCATGCTTTCCCATAGATAAAAAGCCAATGGGTGGAGCATAAATTCCCAAAACTTGGTGTTCAACTCTTGCCTTGGCTTGTCATAGGGCCCTTATTTGGGAATGGCTCCCCCACCCCCCAACACCTTTGGGCTTTATCCTACACTCAGCAGAAGTGGGAGAAAAAGTAAATGAAGAAGTTGGATGTTCAAGGATGAATGAACTCGAAAGTTTTGATTTCATTTGGTCTCACAGTTTGATGACTCCTTCACCACATGTTATTGTGAACTCTGAGTTTCATTTTTGTAAACTTAATTGAACACTTAGAGCCAAGTGCCATTGACTCGACTATACATTACACATCTTTGTTAAAATGTCACCCATGCATCCCAAAATTATTTCAATCAAAAAACAGTGGGCAAGCTTAGTTAACTACTTCAAAGTTTTTTAAGAAAAAAAGCCAAATTTTTAAAAATTGATTTCCAGCTAGCCCATATAAAAAATCACTATAGGAAATTCAATAACTTTTGCTCTATTGGTTCAAAAATTGCTAAACAACAAAAATGCTAATCAAATTGTGAAGGGCTATGGAATTTAGTTAGAGTACTGATTAATCAGCTTGCCACAATGATGTACTGAGGCTGCGAGTGTGGATGAATGGTACTGAGGCTGCAAGTGTGGATGAATGGTACAGATCTGATCAGTAATTTATGGTGAATTTATCTAGCATTGTACAAGATTGCAGCTTTGATCATAATATTTGCTCATTGTTTCTTCAAGGCTAATGGTGGTAATTGTTCTAGCTCAGAACTTAGATTTACTAGACTGTACACTGCTATGGATCACTAATAATACAAGGAATTTCTGAAGTCCTACTGGAACTCTCATGGACATCTAAGAGTTGGCCTTTGGCCGACGTCCAATGCTTGATCTCCAGCAGCTACTCTGGCTCGTTTTCTCTCCTTTTTTTTTTCTTTTTTTTTTGGGTTGCTGCTACAGCTGCTTGCTATCCTGATGATTCCAGTTGGATCATGAGAAACAAACTGTGATTAGTACTAGAGACACTTCCAAATCAGCTCCAACTTGGACCTTGCAGCTGCTTGAATTGTTTTCAACCAGATGCAGTCTCTAGTAGCAGCTTTGATATTGTTCAGCTTCGACATTGGGTGCAGAAAACAGCTAGGTGCTCCGGGACGTCTACTTCTTCCTCCAGTCCGGCACCCTCAAAATGTCTCAAGGACATGAGCAGTGGCCAGTCACTCTTGATCAGACTGGCCCCTTTGAAAGAACTGATCATCAATCCAGGAGCTGCATTACGTAACTCATCATAATTAGTAATCGTCTTTGTCTCCTCCGGCGGCTCAGACGTTCTTGAGAAGTTGGAATTAATGCGCTTCATCCAGTAACTGCTTGCTTATACATACATCGACACCTGCAAGAATTATCTGCTTATATCGGGACCAATCCCTCAGCTGAGCTCATCCAGAAGAATGTTCACAATTTGTGAAGATTGATCCTTGCAACTTGGTGATCCGAGGTGATCGGCAGTAATATTGATCTACAGTTCGCGAACACTAGGTACACGCGGCCGGCAGTTGAGAGCGTCATTAGGGAGTCGGCATGCTATTGTGACCACGGTTGGGACCTGAAGGTGTAGGCTGAGTATATCTAGTCTCTTGGTTGAAGCTGTTTGCGTTCGATCGGTGTGGAAAATTCTGGACTGGCAACAAATTCGTCGTCGTAGTTTCCTCAAGCTGCTCCAGTAGTTGTCGCTGATCATGAACAACAACTTGCTGGTGCTGGTGCTGGGGTGTCTTCCTAGACTCAGCTACACTAGAAAACATCAACGGCAACAAGACCAAAATGACAATCAGAGTTCTAGATGTCATGAAATCCATCAGATCGGCAACCAGCTTGGTCGACGACCCAATATCACTAATTACGAAAGCTGCACTAGAACTCTAGTGATTCATCTCCAATCTTCTTCAAGCTTCTTCACCCCTTCAAACAACGGTCAGAAAAAAAAAAGAGCAGCTGATCTATAAACCAAGCAGCTGGGTGAAGCAGCTGGACTAGTAGGAAGAAGAAACGTCTAGATCTTCATCGGATAGAATCTGGAATTGTCTGGACATAAGATCATTGAGGCAGCTTCTAGCTACTAGACAAGTGATCAGGTATAAATTCACGAGTCATCGTCGAAGGCAACGGGAGTACTAGTTCTAGGAAGAATTTCTTCGAATCTGGACAAGGAAAAAACAAGCGCCAAAGAACCAGATTAATCCTCTCTCTCTCTCTCTCTCTCTGCGTCTTTCTGTGTCTCTCTCTAATGCTTGCAAACTGGACTTGGGTGATGACGATAACCAGAGACAAAAACCAAAGCGGTTTATATGCGCGGAAAGCAGCTGACTTGATGATTCTTGTTTTCCTGGCGGCATTACTGTCGTGGGCAGCAGGGAGGGAGGGAGGCAGGCAGGCAGGCAGGCATCCATCGGCGCAGTTTGGCGTGCAGGCGGCGAGCGAGTAGCAGGGAACCATCATCCATCGGCTCAGCTTGGCGTGCAGACGTTTGACTTGGTGATTACTCCAGTAGCGCCACGTCTGGTGCTGCCCTGTCTTCTGTTGTTACCTCTGTGTTAATTCGTAACTCGGGTACAGTTAAATCTGTTATTGGTCTTGCCTACCAAAGCAAGGATATTGTGTCTAGATTCATTCTACAAAGTAGTATAGTAGATTAATGGATTTTGGCCCATAGGTAATAATAATAGGTCTATTTTTATACGAGCATTTTTGAAAGATGATATTTTGGCTTGTGTTGAAACTTGAGATTAGTGACAGAGTCATAATATCTTGAAAGGATTTTGGTTTCTTTTAGAGGATTTTTTGAAGATTATGTTTTTGTACGGTGAAATGTTTGAGTTTCCATAGTTCTTCTTTTGCCTTCATATACTTTTTCAAGTAATTGGCAAGGCCACAGTGTGACACACCCCTTGTTTTTTAAGGAAATAGGTTTTTTTTTCCCCCTTGTTGGGCATTACTCAAGAAGCCTTTAAATTTTTTTAAAATTTATTTCTTATTGGCTAAAGTTCGCTGAAAAGCAAAATTAACAATTAGAAATTTGAATATAAACTGATTTTGGAGGTTTTCAAATAGTAAAAATCACCAGTTTTCTATGTTTGGTTTTCAGTGTTTAACCAAAAATATGAAAGGATGACAAAAGATTTGTATTTCATATCTGGTTTAAAGGCATATTTGGCTAATTTTTTCCTTTATGAATGATCATCACTCTTTCTAATGATCAGTGCCACTTTGGCTAAAAACAAAAACTCCTACAAGAACCAGAAGCCTGTTGTCAAAAGCAATTTGAACTTAGGCAGAAAAAGGTTTAAATAATTATGCTTGTCAAAAGAAATGTAGTGGGAAAAAATGGCCGGCACATGGAAAAGCAACATAGAAAATAGCCTGTTAAAAATCAAAACCTAACACATAAATACACATGCCATTGGATGTGGGGTAAAATGAACCAGCACTTACATTGATAGCTTTGTATCCTAATGTTGGGTGGTTCTTTAGTTTTTTCGAGAATCTCCAGGCCCAGGTTTTAAAAGAGATTTTTTTAATTTCTTTCTTTTTTCTTTTTTTAAAACTCATTTTGAAGAGACCCAGGTAGGGTTTCAAAATTTTCGAAAAATATTTAGTCCGGTTTTCAAAGTGTTGATTCTTACATGTTTCATACCAATTAGTTTTCAAAGGTGGTTTTCACATATGAATTAAAAGTTTTTAAGTATTTCCAACTTGAAAAATCTTATTTTTAGAAAATTAAAAAATGATTAAAAAGACATAAAAATAGAAGTTAACAAAAGTTCAATTGTTTTCAACTTGAATTTTTTTTTTAACATATTACAAATTGACTAAAAAACATAAAAATAACAAAGAGTGATTTTTTCCCTCCAACATTTTATATATCCAAAATTTCATCTTGTTCAAATGAGACTTTAAATTTTTCTAATTTCTTTTCTAAATCTAAATCTCTTTAAATTACTTCTAATAAATTGGAAGATGGCTTACAATTAAATCGAAGATCACTTGGTCAATTTTTACTCCCAAAAATCAATTTCTTTAGATTGTTTGATTGTAAATGACATCGCTTTAAGTTTGTGAACATGTTTGTTAGAGAAAAAAATTTTCAATCTCAATTTGTGATCATATAATGCTTAAGATTTAACAAACCAAACAACTAGTAAGAAGAAATGTGGTTTCATGCTGTCGCCACCATTGCAAAGGACACTTGATTTCTTGCAAGTGTAGGAGGAGCAGAATGCTTGAAGAATAAAACCTGCACACAACGAACAATGACATGATTAATGTACCAAACAAAAAAAAGAGAATAAATAAATAATAAAATAAAACATCCGTGTTGAATGTGGCTTGAAAAAGTTTGCTGTGACGGAGAGGAACTTTTCCTAGACCTACGACAAAAGTTCTTAAAAGTTCTTCCTTGACTTAAAGCAGTAGCTGTTCCTAAGCTTGCACAAAGCAAGCTAGGTGGAAAGTACTGATTTGAAGATGTGCACAATAATGCATTAATACAACAACATGCACTGACCAGTGGAAAACAAATGTACAATAATAGTTTATATAAAGGAAGGTGTCATGAACAGAAGTTTTTGCTCCCACAACAGCTTTGGAGTCTACAACGCCGCGTCACCTTCAAACCCTAATTTTAAAAATAATAAAATATCCTAACCCAATCACTTGTTAATACCCTGACATGGTATCCCAAAAAACACAAACAAGCTAGTTTTCAAGTTACTGGTTCTCAATCTAGTGAAAACTGACAAGTGAGTTTCAAATAGGGCATCACCATAGATGGCGATATTTAAGGTGAGGATTGGTTTGAAACCTTGCCCAATTCTCATTTTTTTTATACCCACCCAACATTAGTTAGTATCTTAACTTTTTTGAATGAAACTTCTTCAAAATTAGACCCTTTGTCAACTTGAAAAATGTTAGGATTGAATCTTGATTTAGTCTAGTGTTTAAAAGCAACCATACTGCCATAAATGATGAAAGCATGAGGGGTTCTTATTTCTTTTGCTTTCACAACAAATTACTATGTGTCTTAATCATCATACTTATATAGCCAAATAAAACCTTCAATTGATCCATGATTACATCATAATCATCATGTACCATATTGCCCTTCATTTAAAACTCAAAACCCTTGTTTGATCCCATTTAAGTAGGTCTCTAGGAAGGAAGTAGGAATCTTTGGTGAAGGTAGGTTTAAAAGGCCAAGATCATTGATGTATGTAGCCATTTTTTTGGTATAATACAATAATGCATTTTAACATTTCTACATTTGTATTTTTTTCATAAAAGAATGGAAAATTGTATTTACCTAAGTGTTAAAACTAATGTTGGGTGGTTCTTTTTTTGAAAACAACCTTTAGTTTGTAGTCTACAAAATATTTATTTGCCTTTATAAATCTAAAACATTTTTACATTCATATCTTGTAGATAGCCATATTTGGCTAAATCACTTTATGGATGATCATTATCTTGTCATAACATCATGTATGTTTGGAAAACAAAACAACTTTGATGCAAGGCTGGTAAACCCTGGTTTTTTGCAATCGGGTTTTTTAAGGTTTTAATATAAAACCCGATTGTCTGAGATCGCACAAAATCGGGTTTTATTTTGAAAATCGGGTTTTAATAGGGTGCGGACTGCGAAAGAGGGCAACAGTAACCTGGCAACCCACTCCGTGTTTAGAACTCTGAACTTCAGAGGTGGGCAATTGGCAATTTGGCTTGCACTCAACTTTTATAGCTATCTGACGAGCGACGACTATACCAGCGAGAGTGATTCCGATCATGCCGGCCTCGATTAATGTTACACGGAATAAAACCATGGTTTTGATACAAATCGAGTTTTATTCATTTAAACCTTAAACTCGATTTGTCAAGCGGAAAAAATCGGGTTTTTACCACCCTTGCTTTGATGTGTACATTAATAATGTTCCAAGTTTGGAGATGGGACCCTGAGTGTTCCAACAAAGGTGCAAACCAAGCTAGGGTTGTGTTTGGTAATATTATGTTGATGAGTCCAACTTGGGCTCAACCATTTGGGTAACAATTAAGTTAAGGTCAAATGATGAAATGTATTTGATTAACAAAATTTCAAAATTGTTGACATCTTCCATCAAACTTGTTTGAAATTGATATGTGATTCCCAATGTTTAAAAAGTTCACACCTTAATGGTACCAAGACTCAATTGTAAATTGTAATGTGTAATGGACTCATGAAGTGGTTTTTTTTTTAATTTCATATGTGTTTAAAAACAACAAGTATTTCTTTCATGACATGTTTCATTCTAAGACAATATGATCAAGATTTCCAAACAACAACAATAGATTTAAGCATAATGAATAGTTTGTTCAAATTGTCACAAGCATGAAAATGATCACAACTAAAAGAATTTTAGTGCATGCAAGGGCTAAAACAAGTTACAATAACACATGCTTAAATTTAATCTTATGCCAAAGATAACTTTCAATAATGACATTAAATATGCAAGAAAAATATCTAAATGGAATCTATTTAAATAACAAGTGAAACAAAATGCACAAGACTATGGCATAAGGTTGTACCTTTAACTAATAAATAATAAAGTGAAGGTAATAGGAAGACTATACATTTGGTTATACCCTTGGGGAGGTCACTTCCAAATATTACCATTTAACATGCAAAAAAATATAGCATCTCATATATTCTTTGGAGGTAAATATTAAAAACTTTTCAAAATAAAATTGGGCGTGAATATCATGGGCAAGAAACATTTTATTTAATATAGGGTTTAGAATGAAGGGTCCAATTATTTTTTATTAAGATTATTAATAAGGTAAAACTAGTGTGGTAAAACACATGTCAAGCAATGGCATTGAAATGGAACCTCAAAAAATGTTGAGTTGAAGGAATGTTGAAATGATTTATGATAACCCATGTCTTGGTGTAAAAAATGATGAAATTGGTTGGGTATAAAAAATGAAGAGGAAGGTGGGAAATAAATGGGGGATTTCCCACCAGCCAATAGATCTTTTAAACAAACTAGCAACCATTATCATGGTGTTGATGAATCTACACCCTTGATAATGCATTTATATAACATTTTCAATGAAGACACTTGAATCAAATTCAAATTTTTCATATTGAAAAGGACTTTATAAAAATTTATGAAATTGACCTTCCAAAAAGTACATAAATGCCCACTCTCATTTGTAATGACATCCTCAATAAGAATTTAAACCATTTTGATCATGTAACTTGTGGCAAATTACAACTAAACAAATGATTTAATAACCCAAAATCTATCAGTCAATGTACAAATATTTAAGGATTGTGACCCATTTTGAAGCTCAAGTTTGAAAATCCCCTTAAAAACCAAAAATGAACATATGGTTTTTCTTTTTCAGTATGATATTCCAATGACAATATAAATCATAGATATGATTTTGTTTTTTACAAATTTCCTCACCAATTAAACTTAGAAGATAATACATTATTAAAAGGTTTTGAATTTTGCATTATGACATAGGAAAGGGACATCATAATGTGCAAATTTACCCAAAAATGAACAATGGTAGATGAAAAGTGAATGGTGATGGATGATTCCATTTATTATCGTTGGTAGTGAAGGTTCATGAAAAATTCCATCCATTATGAATGAAAAATGGACATTCATCATCCATGAACTATTGTTGAATTACATTTAAATTTTTTTTTATAATTAATTATAAAAAACTTAACATATGTTTACTAACCTATCTTGAGGTTGGTTATTAAATGTCATATGTGCGAATAGTGAGATTGTTGCAAAACTTTTGTGTCCAATAATGGTGCACAAACCAAGTTGTAAATAATTTAACTTTTTCATTCAATGGTACAGTGCATTGTATGAAATCACATTTGATTGAACATATCTTGAAATTTGGTTGTTTTTCATATTATCAATCAACATTTTCCTTTTAATTTTTTTCTTTCAATAATGGGAAATCTAAGTTCAACATTATATTTGTTTCCAAATTATCTTGTTGTTTGATCTTCAAGTATAAAGTTCACAACCTTGTTCAGTTATGAACATCAATAATGTAAACCGTGATTTACAAAGGAATGTGTCTCTACTATGTTGATATGCATTAATATATTATATTGTTGTACAATGTAAACAAGTTTTGCTCCAACCAATATTTATTTTTACTATTTGATTAACATTTTTTTCCTTCATATGTTTATGGACATTGGGTTGAAGTCTTAAAATAATTTGACTTTTACACAATGTAATTTTTAAAATTATTTCAAAACAGCATAAATTGAATTAGAGCCCACATGGTTATCATGACCCTACCTTTCAACTTGCAACCAAGGTTGGGGCAAGAAAAAAATTTGAGCCAAATAGGGGTCAAGGCAAGGCAAACCTCAAAACATACTCCCAAGGTGAAAGAGGAGTGCAAGCAACTTGCAAGGAATATTCACAACTCCCAAATGCACTTTAATCACTTTGGGAGCTATAGTTGTGGGTTGTCTTAAATCCAATAATATAATAAATTGGGTCACATTCACAAAACAAACATGGTACTTAATATTTATTACATGGATTTCTAGGGTTGAGAGTGAAATTGCCAAAACTATTTTCAACCACTCAATGACAATTTAAAGGGCCTATCATTGAAATGCTTGGATTTTTTTTCTCAAGGCTACAACATAAAGCTTCAAATAGTCAAATTTGGATATGTTTAGAAGAACTTATGAGCTTGTGATGTTTAATGAGTCATAATTTGACAATTTTGGGACTCCTACATTTTTTCCATTTTGATGCAAGTTCAACTTATTATAAAATATATTATAGGAAAGAAGGAGGCATCTCCTTCCAACTTTAAGCTATGATTTGAGCCTTGTGAATATGTGGCTAACTAATGAACCAAAATTGGCTCCAAATGCATTTATCACCCTCTTGATTGGTTTGTGCACTTTGATATGACCAATACTTAGGATTCAACCATCTTAAAACTAAAAGAAATCTTCTTCATTTCAACTAATGTTTTTGCAATTACTTGGTGTAATCCTTCATGGCACCCTAGTCACAAGTACTTTTAATTGCAATTTCAATTACATGTACATTAATACCAACCAATGACTTTTCATTTCTTACTTTTCAAGAAAGCCTTCACTTGATTCCAAAAATAATTTAATTTAACCTTTGATTATGAATTGATAATTTATTTTTAACTTTTGATTATGGTTCAAGATTTTTTTTAATTTAATAAAACTCTTGGTCTAGGTTTGAACTTGGTTTTTCACATTTCAAGACTCTCAATTCTTGATTCTTCAAAAAAATTCATAAACAGATGTACTTTCAAACCAAATCCAATTTTAAACTACTTATACATAACCCATAAATTATTATTTTTCATTAAATTAACAATGTCTCATTAATAAAAGTGACCATTTATATGACTTCCATGCCTAAACCTTCAATAGTACACAAATGGGGTGTAATTCATTAGCCTAAATCACTATGGGACTTTAAAAGTGAAATAAGTTCACTACACTTTAGTGATTTCACCCTAGTTAAAGTTATTTCATTATAATATCATTATGTAAACATTGTGTTTCATTACTAGTTGACATAATTCACTGTTATAATTTACTGTGGTAAATAGGTTTGTTTTTATGTTATTATTTTAAATACCCTATGTTATTTTATGATATATCTTATATTATTTTAAGTTACCTTAATTATTTTAATTTATACCTTAAGTTTTTATAAGTTATTACAGGCTATTATAAATTATTATACCCTAAACTATTATATGTTATTTCAAGTTATACTTTAGATTATTCAAGGTCATTTTACTTTATGTTATTATAAATTATTTTATCCTAAATATAATAATCTAAAATATAATATAATGACCTAAGGTAAAATAACCTAGAATAAGTAATAATAACTTATGAAAAATAATTTTAAATAGCCTATAATAAAATAACTACCAATAGCTTATGATAATATAGTTTAAAATATCCAATAATGGTTTATAATAGAATAACCACCAATATCCACCAAGGTGAAAGCACACTAAGGGTGAACCATTTTTCACCAAAAAAGGTGATGTATAATGAATATTATAATATGCAATAAACTAATATTTTGATGGTATCCTTTAGCCATCTTAAAGATAAACAAAAAAAAAATTAAATTTGCATGACAACTTTTTGGAACTCAAAGTGTACTTTGAACCAAAATTAATCTTAATCCAGCAATAGATGAAAAGGATTATAAAATTAATGTACATATAGTATATAACTTACAATTTTTTAATGGCCATAAGGCTTCATGTTTGTGATTCATAGAACATTATCAAACAAAAGAAATTTAAAAAAATAATCCAATGCCCATCTATAAAATCTCCTCCTTTTTGATATGGTAGTGGTTTTTTTCCTTTAAAAAATTATTATTATGCATTTATTGTTCAAAAATGTAAAAATCACACATTTGGTGGATGAAATTTCATCCAAAAACTTTAAATCTTTAAATGGTCCTAGATTTAATTCATGTATATCAATATCATACACCATTAAAAAATTCACCTAAGAATTCCACTCATAACCTTAGTTTTGAAGTATATATGCATTTTTTTCAAACTTTGTGACAGGTATTATTTTGTCACAAATATATTCCATACATTCAAGTTTTGCATTATTTGTTGTATTGTTTTACATAATTGATTAAATTAAGTTTAAAGTTAATCAAATATATTTAAAACAAACAAAAATAATCCAAGATGTGATGTCCATACATTACCAAAAAAAATTAATTACAGAAATATTAGACTTGTGACTACAATTTTTGGGGGGCTTAATGTGTTTATGCCCACCAATAAAATAGCCACCAATAACCATTAACAAAATAACCACCAATGGTTTATGATAGAATAACCAACAATAACCACTAATAGAATAGCCACCAATAGCAACTAATAGAATATATAGGCACCAAAAAAACCAACAATAAAATAATCAATAATAGCCTCATATAGCCGAAAATAGGCCAAAATGAAATAGCTTAGAATAGTAAAAAAATTGAAAATAACCATAAATAGCCATAAATAATGTAGGGTGAAATAAATTAAAACAATGAAAAGTAGCCTTAAAATAATTGAAAGTAGTTTAACATAATATTATTATATTAACAAAAAAATTATCTGTTTATTAAACATTTTCTTTTCCAAAAAAATGGTCATTGAAATGTTATTGAATAGTGATATTCAAAAAAAAAATTGTTCAAATGATTTTACACTTTCAAAAGGAAATAAATTATGTACATTATTATAAAAAAAATTTAATTAAACCTTAATCATTTCATTTGAACAAAATCCTAATGAAATATGAATTTTCAAAGTTTATGTTTTGTAATGTTTAAAATGAAGTATTTGATGAATAGAATGAATGTAACACATTATAATAACAAGTGTTTTGGCTTGATGGTAGGGGTGTTTGCTTCCATCCTAGAGGTCAAGGGATCAAACCCTACAAATGGTGTATTTGTGGTCAATAGTGGTAAATTGACCAAATATTCTCCTATGTAATTCCCTAAAATAAGTGTCTACTTAGGTTGATTACATGGTTTATGTACTTAACATAAGTAGTGACATGTGTCAATAATTCATAAGCTGAAGATAATGAAATTATCAATAATATTAAATATTAAATAATTTAAATTTAATTGATTTCCATGCTGCCTAGTTAATTAATTAGCAAGTGAAATGGCTTAGTAAATTTGTATTTCATTAAGAACTAATGGACCAATTCACTGTCTGTAACAACTAGTCCCTGTTCACTAGAGGGTTGACCAGTTTCACCATGGTAAAAATGTCCAAATTCATTCAAAATCTAATGAAACCTAAAATGAACTATGATGCATTTTGGTGTAGTGCTTAAAGATGAAAAGTCAATCACTATCAACTATGTTTATGCCATCCAAAAATTACATGATAAAAACAATTCTAATATCTTTCACTTTGACTATGTATAGCTTATTAAACCAAATCTAGTGCCCTATTCAATTTGTATGGCAACTACAAATCCAAATTATAAACACATTACAACTTGTGATTCCTATGATTAAGAACGTTTTACTATTATGTAAGTGATAGGTAAGTAGTACATGTAGGAATATAGATTAGTAGTTATATAAGTAATATATAGGTTGGTGATAGGTAAATAAATAGGTTAGGGTTTTACATAGGTAATTATGTAAATAATAAACCAAGAAGGTTATAGACCTAGGTGTGTGTCTACATCACAAGCATCCATGACAAGACATGGTAGATGAATGGCAACATTTGATTGGGCATATTATAGTTATAAATGTACATAGTTGCATCTAATTAGTGGCACATAAGATGAAGGATTATCCAAGGCAATGGATGAAAAATTGTCTACTAAAGTTGTAGGAGATATGCAAATGCCATTACAATTGAATGTCACATGGTTTCCTTATGATTGTGTGTCTTTTGCAACTTGTCCAAAGCAAATACAAGGTTTTGAATACATGCGTCATTTATGATTGAAATGTTTTCATTCATGACTCAAAATGCCATGGTAAATTTATGAAGTTCTTCTAGTTGAAATGATGTCATAATCAACATCTTGAAATTGAATTTAAAATGATCATAAGAAAAGGTTTGGTTTTTTTTTGGTCAATTATCAATTTATCATTTTGATAGAGGAAAAAAAAATCTTTGTCAATGACATGCCTTCAAAGACTTGCCAAATAGTTATGAAAGTTATTTCCCAATACATTGCAATACAAAAGAAATTTGGACCTTGGGCACACTCCCTATCTTTTTGCATCCTACAACAAGAAAGTCATGTAGGAATGTTGGGATAAGATTAAGATGAGGTATTCATGTTCATATCTCAATCATGTCAATTACACAAACCAAACTTAAAGTGATTTATGAAATCAAAGTCAAAATTGAGAGACAAAATAGCCATGGACTCAGATTGGATTCATAATGACCCAAACTCAAAAAAGGCAAAACCTTCCTCCTTATAATGTACTTTGTAAGTCATATGGTATTGGTATCCCAAGTTTTTATTAAATTTGAAAAGTGAAAGCCTCAAAATGATTGGTTTTAGACTTTAGAAACTTTGGGATGTCATAATTTTGTCAAAACTCATCCAATTATGACAATTGAAGGTTATATCATTTGAACAAAAATTCCAATACCATATCAGGCTCTTCAATTGGACATCATTTGGTTCCAAATGACATTTTAGATGAATGGGAATCGAAATTTCAACCCTATTATGATTGTTAAATGACTATAACTTCTAGCAAGGTGTGTTTTTACTAAAACAAAAAGTTGGTTTTTCATTGTTTCAAATTGTAAATTAAATTAATGGTGAAATTTTTGGATTAACTTGAACGAAGTTATTTTTAATGTATTATGAAAACATTTGGAAAAGTTTGAAACAAATTTTATGAGTATGGAATATCCAAAAACACATTTAAATTAATGTAATGCATGTTTTTTTTGGTTAATGGACTCCTTAAAGGCTTTCCAAAAAAATTCAATGATATATTTATGATCATTTTATAAAAAAAACCTTTACATAATAATATAATGTAACAACTTTTTGGGTCATAACAATTTTTTAAAAATTTATGTTGATATGTAAATCTTGATTTTAAAAATATTCTCCTTAAATGATCAATCATATTTGGTCACTTCATTTTGATTGAATTATTCAATTCTTATAAGGACTTAGTCAAGTGGGTGATTTTGGCTTCTCACTTAGCAATTTAATTTGTTTTGGCAATTATAAAACAAACTACACTGTGATTTGCATGAAACGTTTCCAATGATTCAAAGATCAAACTATTTGAAGATGTTACAATCACCCAAATGGTATTATGAACACTTGAAATTCAATTGGATTTCCAACTCATAAAGTAGGTGTGCATCTTTGAAATCTTGAAGGTGCCTTTCCCTTTATTCCCATTCATTTCCCACCTTGTGTGGAAATGTGTTTCATTTCATCAAGCTTAATGTGCCACATTTTGAATTTGCATCTGGGCCTAAGTTGAAATCAAGTCTTCATCTTGAGAAAGACATTTCTTTATGAATCTTGAGACTTGATTATGCACTAAAGTTAAGGTCATGACAATTAATCTATCCACCACCACTAAAATAAAATAAATTGAAAGTAGGATATGGAGATGAAATTACCATGATAGTGCACGGATTATTATTAATGTTTGAATGAATATATGTGAGTAGTGAAGAAGATATTTTGCTCATGCAAAAAATGTCATGACTAAACAATTGTTTTCACATATTTCCATAATTTTGGAAACCAATATTATTTAATGAAATTTGTGGTCTTGTTGAACCTAGGATGAGTAGCAAATAGTATGTTTGATTTGAAAATTTAATTGGATTTGAATTGGAACAAATATCACAAACACCTTATACAAAAGTTCACCTTTGAATTGGAATTTTATGTTAATTACTTTGAGATCTTCAAAGTCATTCATTTAGTTAGCAAACAAACCAATTTATCAAGATTTCATGATTCATTCAAAACATTAACAAAATATCCAAGGTTTTAAAATGGACCCTCCAATTGCCTATTTTAAGTGTAATGAATACTTACAACTAATTGCACAATTTATGAGGGTTAAAGTTGCATCAAAGAAGTTCCAATGCCCATGATGTGGCCTCTATGTAATGCCACATGTGCACCAAAGTTGCCACCATGTTACAACTACTTACACTAGACATCCATGTTAGAAATTTCCCAAGTCCCTACCACATTGACTTTGCAAGAGAAAATGCAAATATCTTACATGGCACTTGTGTGGTATGTTAGTGACATGGACGATCAAGTGGGGTTGCATAGAGACAAATTACAACTCATAGAAATGGTCATAGTGCTACCTTGTACAATTCATGTTATTGGCTATGGTTTTATGGTATTATCTTGCTATTCATAGTTCTATGGATGGAAGGAATTGGATATGGTATTATTATGCAACTAGCAAAATTGGTTGTGGTACTATTTTGATGAAATTAGAAATGATATCAGGTCTAAAACTAACATTATTGGCAATAGTGTCATCTTGCAATTTGTTTACATGTAAAACATAGATATAATGTGTGAAAAATGCAATTGATGTCAACTTTTGTTGCACTATTTGACAATTGCTTAAATATTTGGGGTACCCTAATGCCATTTCACCACTTTTGGCAATCATGTTCAAAAATCTATAGAAAAAATGACATATGAGTGAACATTCTTTTTGAATAATGAATGTAATTCTATCACATCATATTGACTAATGAACCCATTATTTTTAAGCACTACAGAAAAAGAGTCGGTAGTGGGTCATGTTAACACGGATTCACCCATATCCAAAGCAAAGGAAACAAGAATGATTAAATCTATGTAGACTATTGTTGATAGGATTACTTTGGGAAAGTTATACCACCCTTTATTTATATTTTTCCATTTCAATAACTTAAAAAAGGTTGAATCAAAATGAGTTGGGAAATTATCATTCACTGTTAGGGCCAAATCATGTGATGCCAACATTACCTTGTACATAGCCCCAAAAAATATTATATAATTTTTTTGGAAAAAACTTAATAAGTTTTTAAAAATTTAAACTGCCATATTTTTCAACTTGAAATTAAGTTTTCTTAGACAAAAGTGGGCCCATTTTAGTCTTCCCAAAGTTGATCCATAGTCCCTATTTCCAAGTTTCACCATTATTTTACTTGCTAATGTTCATTCCTTGTCCAATTTTTGTGAAGGAATTATAGGCCACTTTGGTTTTCTCCCGTGTTCAACCATAGTCCTCTTCCTCAAGCTTGCCATTGTCCTAATTCTTTGAGGAATTTGGGCCAAATTTATTTTTGTATATGTTGTTCATCCATTTTCCCACTTCTTCAAATTTATCCATCAACCAACTTCCTTGAAGAACCACCAACTTCAATCTTCCCCCTCTTCATTATCAAACTTTTTAAAATTCATTCATTGTTCCAGTTTTTCAAGTCTCGTTTCTATGAATGAACGAAAGTTCGACATCCTCAAAAGAACTAAACAAACTTAAAAGTTAATGGCTTTAGATTTAAAGCCATTAGTGTGTGCAAATGTTTTAAATATTGTTCCACAAGCCATTGTCAAGACTTAAACATGAGAGCTTGTGGTCTAATGTTTAAGACTATTGTTTTCATTTAGGAGGTCTTGGGTTCTAAATCCTTAACTTTGAAAATTGATTTAAATAATACTTGGTTGTCTTCTCATTAATGAGAACCGGCCAACCTAAAAAACAACAACCATATTTTTGGGTAATAAATGAAAAATCGTGCTAAATAATTGCATTTCATCGAGATAAATTGCTCTATGTGCACATAGATCTGGGCATGTTAAAAGCCATTAGTAAGTGTAAATTGTATGTGAAAAGATTCCTCAAATTCTTGCACTTGAAAACTCTTGGTCTAATGATTAAAATTTTAGACCTTCTTTAATAGGTCTTGGGTTCAAATCCTTGGGGATCCTGTTTATTAATAGGTTTCTACCTTTCTAGCCTTGAGAACCTATCTACTACCCATAGTCCTTTAGGACTAAGAATTAGAACTCAAGGATAACCAATTTACCCCACCCCCCCCTTTTTCCCTGAATATTAAGGTTGGGGTATATGGTACCAAGACTAGTTTCTAGGGGGCCAATTTTCACTTTTGTGAAGTTCATTGATTTTCAATGCTTAGTAGTTTTCACCTTAAGTGAGAACCAGCTTGAAAACAAGAGTAGTTTTTAGGTTGTTTCTAATACCCGCCCAACATTGGTTTACACAATGGGATTTTTTCTCAATTTATTATCATATGAATAGCTACAATTCTTTTCATCAATTTTATCTTTTCACTAAATCTGACAATAATTTCTTTGCATTTTAATTTTTTTATCCCTATCACCCCTTGACCACATGTTTGCCCATCATGAGAGAATTGGGCCAATACCTATCTTCCCAAAGTTCACCCATTGTCCAACTTTGACAAAATCTAGACAAAAATTTTGGGGAAATTTTGGAATTGTTTTTCTAGTGTAAATTCAGTTGTTTTGTTACTTTTTGGGGAAGAAAATTCCAAATTTTAATACCACAAAGTTAAAAAATAAACCACCCTAGTTGGTGCAAATGATTACCAAGTGATCTCTAGTATTCTTTCTATGATTCCTTTTATTGAAAATATTAATTGTAAATTTGCACATGTCTTCATTGAAATATATTCACTATTTAGGCTAACATTCTTTTGGGCACCACTAGTTGGCAACCCAAACTTGGGGAAACATTAACAAATGCCTCCATGCACACCTACCCACTTAGGTGACTGGTTATTTCAGACTATTTTAAAATATCTTAGAAATGTTTCGTTTGAAAAGTTGAAAAAAAATCAAATCTGACTTAACAAGATATTGCTATATATTATTATGTAAATATTTATTTTAAAAAAATCCCCTAAAATATGTCATGTTTAGATAACCTTTTAAAAAATAAAAACCACTTGTAATGTCTAATAAGCATTAGTTACAATGTTTAATGAGTGTTTTTAAATATTCTATTCTCATTAAACTCATTCCAAATCATATCACATGCTTACATAATATATCAAAAACATTGTTATGTAAACAAATTAAAGACTTGCAACATTAGTACAAATTTTGACACAAAAACATGAAAAAAAAAAAGCATGACTCCTAAAAGTGTGAATGCACCCAAACAATTCCTATTACAGTCTATTCAGCATTCATTTGGGGCATCTTTGTGAACCCCTTTTTTGTAGCCTACATAGAATTGTGCAATTCTCTATGTTTTGACAAGCAAAAAAAATTAGATAATGTTATGTGGGACCCACATGTTCCATTGTCCTATAGTAGATTTGGACCCACAATCTCTCATTAAAGAGAGAAGACTCTTGCTAGACTACTACTTTTGTGCATAGAAAAAGAGCCATGTTGTTTTTTTACTTTATCCTCTAATTAACCCTATGGCAAAACTAGGTGACTCTGGACAAGTTGTTGCAAAGATGCCTGTGTAGAGTGCCAATAAAGCTCAATGGGAAGCTTTTAGCATCTCACCCAAACTTGTGTACCATTTGCACTCATTTAGAGCTTGAATGAGGAAGAGAAAATGACAGCAATAGATGAGTCTGGCTGTCAACATAACTGAAGGAAAAAAGTGCCCAACTTGTATTACATGAACTCAATTACGCGAATGCTATATTATAACAATTGGAAACTTGAGCAAGGGTGTCAAAAGCAATGTTTCCCAGTACAAATTAAATTTTCCCGATAAAATCAGGAATATTCCTTCAGACATGTTGTCTCCGTGAAAAATTGTTACTGCATTTATGAACTTGCTCAACCGTGCTTTCTGACTCAAGAATTTGACTTAGCTCACATCAATGCCAGAAGAGAGGAATATGCAGAATGGGGGCAGAATGTGAATGCCAGAAAGACTATAGTTTTTTCTTCTCAAGTAAGCAACAAATGAGTAGGCTAGCAATCCCAACCCAAGTAGTACTAGGATCGAAATTGCGCTGGGCCCTCATTGAGCAACAACAATACATCTGCCACAATCGACAAAGTGGGTGGTGGAGAGATTCACACACATGCTCACCTCACAACAAACTAACAGAGAGGAAGGATCAGTTGAAGACAGTAGATGCTTTTGCATGTCCAACAATTGTCTGGACTTATATATATATATGTGTGTGTGTGTCCAAGCTTTAGTCATATAGAATTAAAATTTTACTTTGCGAAAAACTGGAATGTGAATTGGGATTCGAGACGCAAGCAATCCTGTAACACAATGAATAATATGTCACTCTTGTAATTTTCATGCCTACACTTCTAGCTTCATCATGAAAATTGCCTCATGGTTTGGATGCCTTTGTCTACCTATGGTTTACTTATTTGATCCATCACCTAGGACTCAAAACTTGGGAATGGTGCTGCATAATAATGTTTTGCAAGTAGGAATGAATAGTTTTCCCCCGGGTTTGGGTTGATGGGTGGGGATTTTGAGGAGAAGTAGGCCAACAACAATTTTGGCTGGAACAGGATTTTCTGCCCCCAGCTTCCTATGAATCTAGACTCTGGACTCTCGTACCCTAGCACCTTGGCAGCTTTGACACTAATTATGCTATTTGTAGAAATTTATTGCAATTTTCAAAAAAAGCTTTGTTTTCTTTTTCCCAAAAGAAATGTTTCTGGGAAGGAAAGTAAAGAATCTTCTAGAAGCTTCAGGAATATTCCTTTTGGGGGGCATGGAATCTTCAAATTTAATGAAGTATTTGACAGACATCTGTTGAAGCTGCCCTTTACTACATGGTGTTAGAAATGTAAGGATGGAAACCGTATACATAGGAAATGTAAGGGGCACCAAACTGCTTTTCTCCTGTAAATCCTTCCTCCTCATGGGAGTTTTACTGCTAGTTTTAGATTTACATAAGCTCCACCTTCAATGGTCTTCGTTAAATCAAGTTTTAGGCAACCAATATCCAGATTTAATGAATCTAGGTATCAGTTCACAAGATTTGCATGATATTTAGTTTCATTAAATGGTAACCAGTTTCAGTCAGTTTGCAGCCATGCTGAAATTGGAGATGAAACGTGAATTAGAGAACCCAAGACAGGGTGACTTTCCAGATAACTTGATTGTACCCCAGTTGTATTGAACATATTCAGCTGGTGATCACACAAGAATTGTTTTGGCAATGAACTGATCTTTGTTAGGCCACATTGGGTGTCTGGAATAATCAAAGCTTATTAGACTAAAGACCCAACCACAAATCTACCTTTGTTTGCAAAAGAGGCAGTAGCATGAGAGTCCCAGAATTTCAGTGTTTGAGAAAATCAAAGCAACCAGGAAACCTTGTCACAGGACAGTTCAAGACCAGTGTGTCACACACAAGACAGACTTTGCTAAGAACTCTGGAGTCCATGTCAACGTGAACTTTGTCAAAAAGTCCCACAATTAGAAGGGCCTTTTGTGAGCAATTTCCATAAAAACCTGGAATCAAAACTTCTGATCAGGAGTTGAAAATTTCTGAGTGGGGCCTAATTTCTTTTGTGTATTCATCAGCAGTGCTGCACACTTACCCGGTTTGGCAGTTATTATCACTGGTTCCTATTCCAGTTAGTAACAACCAAACCTGAACTGCCGGGCCTGCTTTTTGGAACCTGTTCTAGAACCAGAGTCAAAATTTTATTATTTTGAAGAACCAGACCCAAACTGGATCCCAGATTCCATTTACGTGTGGAACCGAAACTAGGACCACAATAGAGAGTTTCGAAAAAAATTAAATTAAATCAAAGACTAGAACCTAAGGGCTAATCAGAGATTAACCATCAGTTCCAGTCTGGCTTACCTGGAACCTTAACAAAACTGGGTCAGATTTTCAAAACCAGAATCAGAAATGTTTTTTTGGAAGAAGCAGACCCAAAACAGTATTCCCAGTTCCATTAATTTATGTGTGGAACCAGAACTGGAACCAATCTAATTTATATATATTAGAACTGGAACTGGAGGTCCTTCATTTAAGCAAAGAACCTCCCATTCTAAGACTGGTATGTAGGTATCTGGGACCTGCTGCGGTGAGAGAGTGGAAGGAAGGAAGTTACTGCCAAACCACTTCTGGGATGTACCTAGCAGCTGAAGATGCCAATGCCTGATGACATTTGCATATGTAAAATTATATCAAAATCAAGCGGACTTCATCAGGGCCTGCAGAACATTTGTCTGCTAAAGGCACATCATTTGCTGCCACCCAAACCCAACAACTCCTCAAGATCCTGTCTGTCCCTAACTGACATTGCCATCGAACACACACCAGCTTCTCGCAGCAGGGAATGTGACCAATTTTGACATATAACTGGGTGCTTATCAAGATCAGACGATTTCAACTTGTCTCCCACAAACTGACTCTCCCTCCTGCTTTAGAAATCATTTGACAGTCTCTATCTAGCACTCTTGGGATAGATTTTGATTCAAATGCTTGAAAAAACAATCATTCATCGTTGACAACTCTAAGAGCATCTTCAGTGATTCTCACTATGTGACCCTGCAAAAGTATTTCTTACATCCAAGTTTAGATATTTACTTTTTTCCAACCCCACCCATCAAACTAAAACTCGGACTGCACATAGGTGGGAGACTACTAATAGCAAACCACCTGGACCAATCAAACTATCTAGCCAATCAACAGCAGGTGTTAGGCTTTGTTTTGTACCTGCTAGGCTTTGCTGTGCCTTTTACCTAAGTGAACTGTGCAAAAATGCTGGGCCAAAAACATTTTGCTGAGCCAAAGGGCCATGTTTAGACTTTTCTTCATGTTTAGACATTATTATTTTGCAGGGCCATGTACTGAGCACAGGTGAAGTTTCTCTAACCTCTAATTGGTGCAACAAAACTCTAGATCCATCCACTGAGGAAGAATATATTGTATAGTGCATCCACATCAATTATCAATCATTTCTCTACAATCTTCGAGGAAGATGGAAACCATGAGAGTGGACTGGGACCACCGTTGTAAAGCTGGTTTTGCAAACTTGCCTGATTGGAGTGGCCATATTTCTCAACACTCTCAGTAGCTCACTCTACATCTAATCTACAAGTCTTGCTTGTACACTGTCCCTAACTTCCTTATATATACGAGTATACACATTCTGCTGACATTGGCTTATGTGCAGAGTACAATATTGTGTACTTAATTCAGCTTCAAAGTTCAAAGGTCACCAAGGTTGCTGGGTGACACTAGCTGCAATTTTAGTTGGATGCAACCACCACCCACCTGCGGAACTGAAGTTTTGCACTGCTTTGGCCACTGTTGGCAGTGGTAGCAACAAAAGAATTTGGTGACCTTGTTGGACGTGGACATATGTGCTTGGGGGGGGGGGGGGGGGGGGGGGGCGGGGGGGGGCAAAACACAAGAGGAAAACACCTCGATACTTTCTTTCGCGACCCGGCCCACTCGTATGTAGTCATCCAATAA
>Ga0116227_10002655_pt1 | contig 40333 bp, 28 predicted proteins | sample S1TSphgellanicum_FD_89693 | JGI IMG/M metagenome (GOLD analysis project Ga0116227, IMG submission 89693) | Host-associated microbial communities from peat moss isolated from Minnesota, USA - S1T2_Fb - Sphagnum magellanicum MG | ecosystem: Host-associated > Plants > Peat moss > Unclassified...
AGCGGGGTGGGGGGGGGGGGGGGGGGCAATCTTCATATCTGATTTCCAATGCTACTACTTCTTGGCTAAATTGACCAGTGTGGAGTGGCCTGCTGTAGTGTTATATGCCCTTGATGATATGAGTTCGGCAAATGGTTTTATGAAAGTGGTGGCTTCTGGATTTTGCCCTATTGAATAACAGGAGGCAGCAGAGGAGCTGGCACCACGTCTGGAGCTCATTTTGCAGCACCTCATGTATGCTTTTGGAAAATATCAGGTACCTAATTAGGCAGCTGTCTTTCTCTCTCTGCTTGTGGATCAACAATCTGAAATCCTGTTTGTCAAACACTTGCTAGGCATGGTTTCCATGCAAGGCAGGCAGGGGGCTACCTTATGAGAAGCTATCAAACTTTCTCTCAGCACGAACAAAATGCTAAAATGGTGATACGGGTGGCGAATGGGTTGTTCCTGCAGCGACGGAATCTGCGCATTCTGTATGATGCAATTGGCACACTGGCAGATGCTGTTGGCAATGAGCTAAATAATGTATGTATTTTCAATTTCTCTGGTATCTGGTGCAATATTGGCCTGGCCTGTTGCTTGAGATTTAAGTTGATGCAAATGAGATTCAGAGTTGATAATTGCATATAGATTGATATCTGTTAGGCTTTGTCGGTTTGGTCATTCAAGTGTTGTTTTTTGTGATGGACTTCTTGTATTGGTTCAAAAAGTTACACGCCCTAAGGCTTCTTACAACGCTCTAGATGTCAACAACATCCACAACACTTTTTGGGTTAGGATAAAAGCTCTGCAGTAGCCTGGCAAACTTGATATGTATTTGCAGTCAGCATTGAGTGTTTTGTTTCCACAACTATGTTTAAGCAGTGAAGTAGATAGCTATTTTAATCCATCACTTCTGTTATCCCCCAGAGTTCTGAAATACTTTGTGAGTTGACTTGATGGTGTGTTCCATATGTCTGCAGACAAAGTACTTGGAAATTTTGATGCCACCATTGATTGCAAAGTGGCAGCAGTTGCCTGATTCAGATAAAGATTTATTTCCCTTGCTCGAGTGTTTCACCTCAATAGCACAGGTATTTCCAGGCCTTGTTTTTTCTTTGTCAACTGTGTTTCTTTCAACAGGTTGTCTGCTCTCTATTTCCTTGTGAAGAAATCAGTCTGTCGTAGCAGGGTCGCTCTAATCTCAAGAGGAGAGCTGGTTGCAAAGGGGAGGAGAACAAGGACCAGAACTGACTGACTTTTGGAACGATTGGCTATGTGGGGTTTTGGAGTGGTGTAGTAGAACTGCTGGTTTGGTCAGAAACTGGATTGGATTGTCTCATTTCTGTTTGTTCGGCCACCTTGCAAGAACATTTTTCTTCACCCAATTTTGATAATCTCTCAACTGGAATATTGGGCGGGGTTGCTCTCAGGCTTTAGGTCCAGGGTTCACACAATATGCTGAACCGGTGTTTGTGAGGTGCATCAATCTTATTCGTACACATGAAGTTGCCAAGGTATTCTCCATGCCATTTCCATTGCCATTCAGGGCATTACTTACTGACTGTGTTGAGGAAGTTCTACCAATCAATCATGCTATTATCTTCAATTACAACTGTTGCCAACAGTTGCTGAGGATTGCTGAGTTCCTGTTTGTCAGTGGAGCATTCTTGATATCAAGTGAGCATGGAGATGTTAAAGGCTGATACATGGGTTCTAGAGAGCACTTGTGTGATGTTGCTGTAGTGACCAAATGAAGTCAGCTATGGGAGTCTCTAAGGGCTGCTGCTGATGTTGGACTTGGTGTCTACTTCTTGCAGGCTGATCCTGGAAGAGCAGGTGTAACGTATGACAAAGAATTTATTGTTTGCTCTTTAGATTTGCTGTCAGGCCTTGCCGAGGGACTTGGCAGTAGCATTGAGAGCTTGGTTCGTGCCTCTTCTCTTACACATATATATTCTCATTCACAGTTCTCTAGACAGTCCTGTGCAGAGAGCAACAGATATATGGAATCTATGTGCTGTTTCATCAGTCCTTTCATTAGGCACTTGGGTTTTTGTGTGGTTGTGTAGTAGGCTCCTGATAAATCTGGAAACTAGGAGGAATGTGATGGGTATTTAGACTTTTTTGTTTGATTGTTTTGCAGGTATCAAGGAGTGATCTCTTTGACCTTCTTCTGTTGTGTTGTGCGGATGAAGCTCCGGATGTTCGCCAAAGTGCACTGGCCTTGTTGGGTGATCTTGCAAAAGTAAAACAAAATCATTTTTCATTTCCCTGATTGTTTGTCCATGTGATCATCCTTTTGCAAGAGACTTTTTTGAGGGTGGTATTCTTGAGGCATTCTTCTTCGTTATACACACAATTCAATAAATGTGTGGTGTGTGTGGACTCTGCTATGTGCAGGCTTGTGCAGTGCATTTGCAGCCTCGGTTGGCAGATTTTTTGAATCTCGCTGCCAAACAGCTGGTAGGCCTTTGTTGCTTCTGCTTTTGTTGTTAGAGGATTCTTGTTAGAGCTTGGAAGCTTTTCTGAAGACAAAATCAAATGCGGGTAAATAAATTGGATGTGGATCATGTGTGGTGGAGCACAGCAGGGACATGAAGCAAAGGAGAATGTGTCTGTGGCCAACAATGCTTGCTGGGCTATTGGTGAAGTGGCAGTCAAGGCATATCTTCAAAGATCTTAAAAGTTTGTCTCTGGACTGAGCAAGGTGGTTTCCAGCTGTTGACAAAATTGTTGCATCTGTATTTCATGTAGATTCACTTTATACATTACATGCCTTGCAGGTCAAACAAGACATTTCTCCGATTGTCATGAATGTTATTTCATGTCTGGTTCCCATTCTCTCCAACACTGAGGTATGCAATGGGGGGTGGGTTGAGAGATCTTTGCTTTTAGATGAGTGGGTGAGAGAGATCTTTGGTTTTGGATGATTGGGTGGGTGAGAGGGGTTTGCAAAGAGTCATAGCTGTTATATAGCAAGGGATTGTTCTCAAGCATTTGGTGCAAAAAGATTCTTGTGCAACAAGACACTCATGATGGAAATTGAAGCAAAGAAGAGGAGGGAGGGGTGTGCAGGGTTTAAACAAATCACTGCTCGAGAACAGTGCCATCACACTGGGCAGGCTGGGATGGGTGTGCCCGGAGCTGGTGGCTCCACACATGGATCACTTTATGCAACCTTGGTGCTATGCTCTTCGCACGTAAGGATTCCAGGAAGAACAAATGCTGTGTTAGATTGTTTTCATTCGCCTGAGTGATTTGCATTCTGTTAAGTAGTTGGAGATCATCATTCTACTCTGCAGAGACTCCAGTAAATACTCGTCGTGTTTCAACAATCACATTGATATTTCTTGCTGTTTGTGTGTTTCTGACGATGGTGGTATTGTTTTTGTTCCAGCATTCGTGATGACGTTGAGAAGGAGGATGCATTCCGGGGTCTCTGTGCAATGGTAGAATCCAGCTTTCCACTCGTGCTCTGTCTCACATTCAATTTCTTTGGTGGAAAATAGTTCAGAGTAGGGTGCACATAGATTCATAAGCTTGCTGATTTAGCTATCATGTAGCTGCTCTTTGTCTCCTGTCTGCTCATTGCAATGACCTATTATCTTGTTTATCGGGGGATCAATAGGTCCGGTTGAATCCAGGAGGAGCAGTAAATGCTTTTGTGCCAATGTGTGAAGCAATTGGGAGTTGGCATGTAAGTATACCTCTTGTACAGCTGAAAGTCTTTCTAAAGTCTGTTTTTGGCCCTTTAGTGGGGGTTTGATCCTTTTTTTCCCCTGGAAAGCAGGTTCAGGAGTGTGTCCATGTGATATGTGGTGAGTGGGTATAGATGCTGATGGACACAGCTCCATGTATGATCCATTTGTTTTCCAGGAAATTCGTAGTGCAGAACTTCGGACAGAGATTGCACAAGTGTTACATGGATATAAGCAGGTGTGCAGACAGACAGACATCCCTTTTGTTTGTTTGCTTTTTTATTTTTGGAATTCAGGATGAAAGGTAAGATGTGGGAATACTCGTACTTTGAAATTTCTTCATTTGCCTCCTGGGTTCAAACTTTCTGGTTTTGTTGGTTCACAAGAGTTGCTGAAGCAGCAAAAATGCTGGTGCAGATGCTTGCAGGGAGCTGGGACCAGTATCTAGCAGCTCTTGATATCCAGCTGCGTGAGAAGTTGGTGAAAAAGTATGGCCTGTAGACGACAGTAGGTTTCAACCCCCCACCTTCCCTTATTTTGGTCTGGTACACACAAAAAATCCCTCTGGTTGTCTGTCTACTTGTGTGCAGCACCTCACCTCCCTGTTTTCTGCTTGGTCACAACCCAAGCTCTTGTTCACAACAGAGTGAAACAACATTGAGACAAAAAGGCCCTCAATTTTTGCAACTCCATGAACTCGGGAGCAGCAGGGGCTTTTCCAGATAATTCTTGAGATCCCAAAAGGCGTAAATCATCATCTTCTCTGAGCTTGCTCTACAAGCCAAAACCCCCCCATTGTGTGTGTGGGACCTGGAAGGCTTCTCCATAGATAAAACCTCCCTATGTCATATCATTTGTCGTCTGCACTGGGTCTGTGAGTGTTTGACAGCTTCTCTATCTGTAAGCTAAAACTCTGCAAAGGTATTGACTGACACAACACACTGAGGCATTGGAAAGTTGTGAAGAAGCTCCGGAAGAGAATTTCAGTTTGCTGGTTGGTTGGTACCTGAGCAGCATCCAGTATGGTGGTTGGTACTTGGTACCTGGAGCAGGTGATTTCACACTGGCTGAAGGACCTTGCCCTCTTTGTTGTTACAGGGTGGGGGGGGGGGGAGGCACAAGGTACACACAGGAGATGGGTATTTGCGCTCTTGAGCTTTTTCTCTTAGCAAATACACAAATTTGCAGCAAGCATAACTAGAGAGTGTCATAGAACAGGGAGGGTCATTTTAGTCTAGTCTCAAGTGTACAGTCTTGGCAGAAGGGTTTTTTTGCCCCTATTGTAGCCAAGCTCTCTCCACAAAGAAGGTAGGTGCATACTACTACTACTGCTGCCTTTTTTTTTTGTGGTAAGAAAGTGGATCTGTTTCCATTGTTGCTGTTGCAGTTCTCTTGCCCTGTTAAATGTCAGGAAAAACTTGAGAGCAGGAAGCAGCTTCTTGTCTTTGGTTTTTTTCATCATCATCATTATCATCATCATCATCATTAATTTTGCAGTAGCAGAAATGGGCTACTCCAAAAGATTGTGTATGTGTTAGGTGAGTGAGTACACACAGTCAATCAGAGGAGGAGGAACTAAACCTTCCGTTCTTCCCTTCTTCTTCAATGAGACTTTTGTTTGTCCATCAAAGTGGACCCAAAGAGACAGAATCCAGATCAATATCGGGTTCCATCAGAACCATCAAGTTTTCTTTACTTTTCCTTGTACTGGTGACTGTCCCCAGATGGTGGGTGGCGCCTATTTGAACAACTGGAATTTGTTTTTTTCTGTTCTTCAATATTTGTAGTGCTTCTTCTTCCATCTCAGCTGGTGGGTGGTGGGTGTTTCTTCTTGTTTCTCTTGCTATTGTCATTTGCGATCGATCCATGCCCCTTTGTTGATCTCTTTGGAATAGTATGATTTCCTCTCTGACTGATGGACTGACTGACTGATGGATGGTGGGGTTGCCATTTGAGCTTGTGCTATAGCAATCTATAGGTAAGTACCTCAACATATCGGTGATTGCCTTTCAGATTGTACCAGTGTTGTGCCATTCTCTGAATTCATAGAGAAAACTTCAGCTTCTGGTTTTTCTTAAGAAATACTTCAGAACCAAATCTCTCACATTTTGATATTAGGGTTTTAGGAACTAGACTTTCACGCAGTTGGGTACGTGCTACAATTGACAAGCTCAAACTTATGTAAGAGCTTTGAATGAGAACATTGGTACTGAAGTTGTAGTAGTAACCTTGGTAGTAGCTTTGGCATGAATTAAATTATTAATTAATTTTTTTTTTGAAATTGTACAAGTTTATTTTGCTAATCTGTTGAATATTTTTTGAATTTTTTTGACTGTTGAAATTTTTATAAATTTATTTTTTAATTTGTTGAAAATTTGAAAAAAAGTTGCTTGAGTTATTATTAAAGTTTGATCTCTGGTTGACTTGAAGGGAGGATACCAACTGAAGGTCCACCTAATCACTAAACCATTCAAATCATCTGAAACAAACAATTCGTACAATAAAGCTTATTCTTTATTGTTGAAATTTTTAGAATTAAGAAACCAAAGCAGGAAATTGAAGTTAAATTAGTTATTTGGGTTTATTCTTTATTGTCGAAATTTCTAGAATTAAGAAACCAAATTTAGGAAATTGAAGTTAAATTAATTATTTGGCTTATTCTTTATTGTTGAAAATTTTTAGAATTAAGAAACCAAATAAGGATATTGAAGTTAAATGAATTATTTGGGTTTATTCTTTATTTGTTGAAATTTCTAGAATTAAGAAATCAAATTCAGGAAATTGAAGTTAAATTAATTATTTGGGTTTATTCTTTATTGTTGAAATTTTTTAGAATTAAGAAACCAAATCAGGATATTGAAGTTAAATTAATTATTTGGGTTTATTCTTTATTGTTGAAATTTCTAGAATTAAGAAACCAAATTTAGGAAATTGAAGTTAAATTAATTATTTGGCTTATTCTTTATTGTTGAAATTTTTTAGAATTAAGAAACCAAATCAGGATATTGAAGTTAAAATTAATTATTTGGCTTATTCTTTATTGTTGAAATTTTTTAGAATTAAGAAACCAAATCAGGATATTGAAGTTAAATTAATTATTTGGGTTTATTCTTTATTGTTGAAATTTTTAGAATTTAAAAAATCCAAATCAGGAAATTGAAGTTAAATTAATTATTTGGGCATTCGTGTGCCCAATCTGTCAAGGTATTATTATTATGGCATACGATGTAAAAGTATTTTTAATTATTTATTGTATTTGGCTCAACTTGCTAAATAAACAAAAAATAATTTTTCTAATCTCATTTTTCTCATCTTTTTTCTTCCTAAATTCATTGTCATCGTTAACAAAAAATTCATTTATAACATTTTTGAATTCATCACAAGAATTGTGTCACATATTTGAGCCATTTCCCAATTTTATTTTTGACTAGGTTTAAAATTAAATTTGATGGTCAAAACTAAAATACCCAAAACAGAAATTATATAATTTTAAATTAATTGTTTGACCATCAAAACACTATAAAATTATAAATATAAGTTAATATAAATAAATGACTTAATACTAACTTGGAGGTGATTCCAATTTAGAGCAAAACCTTATAACATCTCACTCAAAGTAGAAGGTACAAAATAAAATAAAATATAAATATAAATATAAATAGATAAATAAATAAATAAATATACTCAATTCCCTTAATAATAATAAGTAAAAAATGAATTTAAGGGGTAGGTCAATGGATTTATTTATTTTTATTTATTTGGGTTGGTTTGAAAAAAAGCCATGGAAATAATAATAATAATAATAATAAAAAGAGGACCAAATAAGTTAAAAATTGAATATCCTTTCCATTATCCATCCATTTATTGGATGGTTCGTTCCTTCATTCCTTCAACCATTCATCCATCCATCCATTCATTCATTTTTGTTCTTGTTGTCGTGGTGGTGGTGGTGCGTTGTTCTTCTGGCGAAGCCCTTCGTTCAAATCTCTGCGGCAAAAATTTGTCTCGTCTTCCAAAATCGTGTTTTTCTTGTGTGTGTGTGGGGGAATATCATGTTTTTCTTCTGCTAGAAAAATGCTGCGTTTGAGGATTTGAATGAGCGTTTTTGGTGTCAATTTGGTCCACAATTGAGGATTTTAAGGCGATAGATAGACAAGGAGGAAGGAGATTCGACAACTGACTGTCTTGACTGACTGTCTTGTCTCCAATTGTGTAAAGCTCTTCATTCGAATATCTGCGGCTGAATTCGTCTCGACTTGCAATCGTTTTTTGTTGCAACATCTTTTTGGTCTGCTATTGATGGTACTTTTGAGGATGCGAATGAGAGTTTTTGGTGCCGATTTGGTCCACAATTCAGGATTCGAGGCGAGAGACAAGGAGGGAAGGGAGAAAGGCTAATCAATAGTTCCCGGGGTTGATGAGGAAATCGCCGCATACGAAGCAGGCAATGAAGGTCTGAGGAAACCGGATCCAGAAAGTAAAGTTCCTCTAGATGTGTGTGTGTTTCTTTTTTGTGTTTCTTGTTGCATTGATCTTTGGTTTTGTGATTGACGGAGGCTGCCGGTGGAGTATTTGTTTAGGAGGATAATGAAGTAGGATAGGCTGTTAGTGTTCTGCAGTTCGATCGCCACAGTAGTGCAGTAAAAGCAGGTGGATGTCTGAATAGATTACGTTTCTTGTTGCCGCTGTCGGTTGAAGGTATCAGATCTGTGTGTTTGATACGAGCGTACGCAATATCGAATGCTTTACGGCTTCGTGGTTTAGGGTCTCTTTCCATTAGGCTGCTGTAATCGCAGTTACACAGCGCCTCACACATAGCCTAATGGAAAGGCACGACTGACATAGGGCCTTGTTTCTTGCTGCAAGGACAATCGCTTTCTATTGGAGAGTTGCTAGTGCGTTGAAAATATGTAATTAATCAATCCATGTTAGGAACTTTGGGAGCACATGTTCTAATGGAAAAAAAGAGAGACAGATGTCACTCACTGTATGGCGAGTCACAGTTTGACTAACAGCGCTCCCAGCTCCTCCTGCAATTGAACAATGCTTGACCGGTAGATCTGTGAGAGGACTGTGAGCACAGCTAGTTGAAAAAACTTAATGGAAAGCTGCTGCTCAGATCTCAGCAGCCTAAATGGAAATTGTTATTGTGCTGATTCCGTATTGGAACTGAAGCTCAGCTCAGTCTCCAAGGAGGATGTGTAGGATCGCAGGATAAGAAAGGTGTGGCAAGCTGCTGGAGGGTTTAGCGCTTGCAAGGATCCTGGACATTGTGCTGGCTGCGGTTAGAGTTGTTGTTCAGCACATTACTCTGGATGACTGGGATGATCCAGAGTTTCCAACATCGTTCCACTTGCAATGGACAACAATGGCTACAGGATCGTGCGATGCCCTAAATGTCACTCACTGTTACAAGAACGTGCATCTGAAACCCTGTTGTACAGATGTTGAAGATGCTCAGCCACTCTCCAAGGTTTGCCATTCTTTCTCTCCCCTAGTAGTGTCAATGGTTTTTCTCTCCCCTTTTGCCATTATCAGCAGCAATGAAGAAGTGTCGTGAAAAGATCCTTGAGTAGTGTCCTGTCACTAAAATCAATTCAGATGCATTCACTGTACAGTCCCCAACTCTTCTTTAGCTAAGGAGAATGTGTCTCTCAGAGGCTGTAAGAACCACAAGAGTCCTTTATTGCCAGAAGGGATCTGAGAGCATGATGAAGCAACAGTGAAGCACATAGTAGATGTTGGCAGAATAAACAAAGCTTTGACTACTACTGATGACTGGTATAAGTTATCCACCTCTGACTCATAATCACAAGAGACTTCTCAAAGAATTGTAGGATGAGCATTTTGGTGAGAGTTCTTTGCCTTGGTCACCGCCTAGGAAGTTTTCAGCTGGGATGTTGGAAGCCTCCTCCCTTTCTGAAAGCTGGGAGAAACAAAATGCTGTGTGGGAAAACAGTTCGTTGCACAAGCCTGAGGGCAGGGAGCAGTTTTTTCATTGCAGGAGTGATGAGATTGAGGTCAAGGGTAACTTTGTCAATGGACTTCATTAAGAACCCATGCAATGGCTACTGAGGCCACAGGTGGAGAAGACCCATAAGATCTCTTCTGGAGAAGCTCCACAGATTGCTTGTGCTGGACATTTGAAACTAACAAACAGTTGCAGACAGGTACATCCAGAAGAAGAGGTTTTGGATATGAATGCCAAGTTTTTTTCTGAAGATCAGATACTATTGAGCCACACTAGACAACAGAAGTCACCCATTGAAGGAGGATTGCATTCTGAGGAGATGGCAACAAAGAATTTCAGAGTGTACAAGACTTCCTTGAGGTATACCTTACACCAGCAAATTCCAATGTTGAGGCAATTTCATTCAGAAGAGCTGAGAGTGGGCAAGCATAGCTCTTTCCAAGAGCAGTCCCCTGATGTTGAATTGCAGGCACAAGCTCCTACAAATGAGGTTATCAGTTTCCCATGCCCTAAAAACTTGGCTCATCTGTTGAAGCATATGTTGAGGCCCCCCACACAACAGTATCTTGGCTCCCTCTGCCACCCAAATTGCCAGAACAAAAGTGAGGTTCAGTTTTATGATGCAACTTCATTTAAATCCTGATCTTACAGAGCATTTGTCTCAGTCAACTTCTGCTTTTCAAGCTGTTGCAGAGAGCCTTCAAGCCAGCATGGATGGTGGCCAGGCCTCTTCTTCAAAGGACAAGACTCATAATACCCTTCAAATCCAAGATTGCCTGAGTCATCACACACTTGGTCAACTGAAGAATCTCAACCAGGCAACGAAATGCACAGTGCACCTGTTAGGGGTGAAGCCATCTACCACAGAAGACTCAGGATCAACACTACACCACCAGAACCTAATGAACAACTTCACATTGTGTGTCAACACTGCAATTTGCGTCTACAAGTTCTACAAAACTTGCTTAAGAGTGATACATGATACCAGAAATTGAGGTGTGGTGCATGCTGGAAGATGTCTTGTTTCCAGTTATATCCTTCACATTCATCACCTGAACATTCACCAGCTGGAAGCAAAAACATGTCACCTCTGATGTCTTGTCAATTCAGCCCTAATGTCTCAGATGGCTTATGTGGGAGTTGGAGAGACCCAGGTACAAAACTGGTTAATTAGCCAGGTCTTTTTCGAGAAGTTTTGTGGACACATTCAGTGTGTACCCATCCACTTTCTTGAAGGCAACAACTACAGGATCCATACAGATCCAAGCTCTCACATATGATTACAGCTCCTGCAATATCTCAGCAGTCAACCCCAAGATCATCAGGGGACCTGGGCCCACCTGAGGTTACCATGAAAAGTTGAGTCAGTCCTGGTGATACTCTTGATGACACTACCAACCCATGTGCCACATACACTTCCATCATCTAGTATGGATTGTGATTCTTACACTCTAGCTACAGATAGGTTTGGCAACAACCAAGATAGTCACCCTTTGCAGGGTCTAAAAATATCTGGAATCAAGCAGTGATTCTGAAGGCAACGAGAGGACCTCCCCAAATTGTGTCAACAGCAGCCCCTCTAGCTGTCAATCAATTTGAAACTCCAGAGTTCAATCATGGTGGGCGGGAAGAGTTCAAGGGTCTCAGGGGATTTCTGAAAAGAAGTGTGAAGGATCTAACAAAATCCATGAGCGTTAGTCAATGGCATCACAAAGTGATTATCAATGGTCATGCTGTGCCTGATGCAGTGGTGATGAAGCTTGAGGATCTTGCTGGACCAATCCATGCAGGTTCTTACTGGTATGAGCCCATTTCCTTTTGCTGCTGCGTCATCTTATAGCATCTTTGCTGCCAATAAAATCAGAAGTCATGTTTAGGTTTGAGAATTGAGGTTAAGTTGCATATGGACTATGGCAGACTTGCTATGGTGGGACCTGATGAAGTCAATGGGGCTGTCATGGTTTCTGATCAAGACGACACATGTTGGTGTCTCATAGATATGTGTGTTCCAGCAGCTTTAGCAGGTGTTCTGCATCCAAGTAGTCACCAGTGGTGTGCTTGAAGGTATGTTCAGTGTGCAAGAGGTCCCAATCACTATCCTCTATGTAGGCCTCTCTCTGCCTTAGATGCTTGTCTGTACACCCTCATAAACTTGTTGCAGCTTGAACAAGGATATTATTCATGTTTTTTAATAGCTAAGTCTCGTGAGTACTAGCCAATATCATGACTACTGAGTCTTCCTGTTGCTTCTGGAAATGTGACAGAAACTCAGGACTCAGATTTTGTGTACTGAAATTTTGAGCAAACTATTATATACTTATGTACACCCACCATTGGGAGCTGATGGAGTCTGTGGGTAGTCATGGCAGCTCACCTCTGCTGTTTGTGATGAAGGTGATGGTCTAACACTTTGTGAGCAACTCTCACAAGGTTATGACTACACTCATTGTCATGTTATCTTCAAATTGTTGCTGTGGAGGTTTCTCTGCAATTTCAAAGATATTGTTGGTGTTGAAGGTCTCTGAAAATGTGTGTTATTGTTGCTGTTGCTGAAAGCACTCTTTAGTTTGGGTTTTGTTTCTTTCTCTGTTCTTCTAGGGCTAGGTTTGTGGATCTCTGTTTAAGCTTCATTGTTTTAAGTTTTTGATGGTTCAAAAAACAGCTTTGAACTTTAGGTTTTGTGGCTGAAAAATAAAGCAGAGATCAATTTGTTTGAAAATCTTCATAGCTTTAAAGTTGGGGAGGCTTCAGATTTGATCTCTTGGTTGGATTTCTTGTTAGACAATTTGTTTATGTTTTTTGGTTATTGTGCTTATAGACAATGCATTGGTATCAAAATGGGTACTAATTGTGCAGTCTATTTGGCAAATTTCTATCTCTTTACCTATGAGTTTGATTTCATCAATTGTCTTTTGAAGAGTAACAAATGTCCTGTTGTGCTTCATAGATTGTCCATGGTTCATAGGTTTGTGGATGATCTTTTTGTTCCTGATTTTCCAGACTTTGAGAATTTCATGTACCTAAACCAAGGCTCTTTTGGCAGTGGCATACACCCAAAACATCTTGAGAGTTGAATTGTACATCTAAAGGCTTCTCTTGTAATTTCTTGGATCTTGCTGTAAACAAAGTCCTCAAGGTTTATCCTGTGACATTTTTGACAAACGCTCTCAACCAGAGTATGCAGGTATTGAAATGATTAGAATACCTCATGTTCATTCCAATATCTCAATTACTGTGAAGCTGGGGGTCAATTTTACAGGCTCTTGAGGCTTTGTAGTTGTAAGAAGTTTTTAGTCTTTCAGATGGTGAGCCTTATTGTCCTTCTGAAGGTTAAAGGCTACCCTTTGAAAATTCTTCTAAAGAGAACCAGAGGGTTGCTTAATAAACAAAAATTCCTCTTTGGAATTTCAGCTTTTGGAGTTTTCAGAGTGATTTTGTTGAGAGTCTTGTAAGTGGGGAGCTTCTTGTAAGCTCACTTGTTCTTTGTTTGTCCCCTGCTGTCCTTTCCTTTAAAGTTCTGCTTTTCCATTTCTGTTGGTCTGTTTCGTGTCTTGTCCTTGTGTTGCAGTCTGTTGCTAGCCAGTAGTATGGCTGAGTCTTCCTGTAGCTTCCGGATTTGCAGCAGAAACTCGGTTTGCAGGTTGGTGTCTTTCACTGGCCTTTACCCACTGTAGGGAGATGATGAAGTCAGTGGGGAAGTTGTGGTAGTTAAGTCACTATCATACATACTACTGTTGATGGTCCCTGAACAAGTGTGAGACTGGCACTTTTATTCATACCACTGTTTTTTGTTTTTCTGTTTATTGTTTGTTTTTGTCTTTCCTAGTTTGGATCTTTCTGTGGCTTCCCGAAGAAGTGTTAACCTTGCTGTGGGTTTTTTCTTCATCATGAGAATGGAGATTTCTCGATTCTTATGAAATATATGTTCTAGGGCTAGGTTTCCTCTATTTTCTGTTTGCTGATATTTTGTCACATCTGAAATCTGACAAATCTCTCTGAGAATATGATCAGGTCATCTTGCAATGCTGTTGATGTTGAATTAGATCATAAGTATGGAGAAGAGTTCTCAGTACTCATGAATATACTTTTGGGTGCCACTCTTTGTCAGACCACATGTGGAGTTTCAGGGGGCTAATATTTTTGTTGAACAGTGGAAGTCCTTTGACTTTCAGGTATGATATGTTAGCAGGTTGATGGTATGATGGGTGGACCATGCCTTGGAATGATCCCTGTAAGTGAGTTCAATTTGTATTTTTAAAACTGTAATTTACCGGTAACTTTCTTCTCCCTGTTTAGACTCCTCAAGCTTCTGGTGTTTTTGCAGCCTTTTATTGAAGTCTTCAACTACCCACTAGCAAGGTATTGTTCAAATGGCAAGACTGGAGTTGTGGTCAATGGAAGGGAGCTGCATCATAAAGATTTTGAAGTGCTGAAGCAGTGTGGCTTGTGAGGCACCCTGAGCAAGGCATGCAATTTGGACCTTGATGGCCACCTGTTTGTAGCAGTGTCTAGCATGGAGCTCCTGGGTTTAGACCACCTTGCACCAATGTATGTGAAATTCCAGGGGTTCCTCACGATGACATCTGTCCTCTCTCCATTATTGTGCACATCATCAAATCACTCTGGGCTGACTATGGCAAGGTACAGTTATTTGGCTGTAGCGCTGCATGTGCAAGGCTGCTGATGTTTCACTGTGCAGTTGTATCTGAAAGCCCATTCCTGGTCACTTAAGGCTTTGCTAGACGTACTTGCATATTGACAAACAGGATTTGCCCCCATATGTTCAATTGCTGATGAATGTTAAGCTGCTCTTAAGGGATGACTCTGATAATGAACTACTGCTGGTTGACAGGTTGGAATGAACTGGATGAGGTTCTGGCATAGGAGTTTTAGGCAGTGGGCTAAGCTGTGAGTGTGCACAGCATAGATATTCCTAAGTTGTGTTATGAAGGGAAGAGACTTCATAGGATCTGATGAACCTCTCAGGAGGCCCAGGGTGTACTATGTAACTCTGGAGACATGGAGTAACAGTTGCTGACAATGTTTCACTCAGTCTGCAGATATATGTGCTCTATTGTCACTGACTGCATTGGATTCAAGTGGTGTCAAATATTACTGCATTTATGTCAGTACCTGAAAAAGATCTACAGCAGTCACTGGATTCCTTGACTGTGATAGGAATTTGGATATTTGTGCTTCTGTTATGACTGATTTCCAGGGAAGTGGCTATCTGTATTGAGGAGAACCATCTGAGGAAGCAGAGAAGCAAGATGCAAACTGGATCTTTGTTGCCAACTTCCATTATCATCTCACAAGTTGGTCACTGAAGTGTCATTTACAGCAAGGCCTCTGGCCTATGTAGTGTGCCTTTAGACACTAATTTGGAAATGCATCACAGGCTGGAAGGGACAATTGATGCCAAAATTGCATTTCTCTCACTGCATTGGGGTGCAGGAGAGTTTTTCAGTTTGATGAGAATTTGATGTGCCAATGCTGGGGCTTAGATTGGTGCCAGTGTATCTGAGTCCTTGTAGTGGAGGGTTGAGAAATCTGCCATGTTAGCAAATTCTTTTTAGATCAGTATGCACTATTTGAATGCAGCCGAAGGTGACATGGTGATTTCGGAATTGTCTTGCACCTGTGGACAGGTCATGCCTGAGAGTCTGCCTGTAGAGTTTAATTGAATCTAAGGGTGTGACAGGAAAGGGTGTATGATCCAAGTGCCAATAGTTCAGGACACAGTTGGTGGTAAATTGTACTTTGTATGTAAGAAGGCTAATTTTTTTGGCTAGTTTGTGCCTTTTTCCAGCACCCAAGAGTGTCAGGAATAACCAGGTGTCACTTTCCTGAAGATGAGGGTTGGGCCAAAGGTTGAGATTCAGAATATCCTCCGGTAATTGCTGCCTCCTCTATTGTTCTTTTCATTCATGACAATGTGCTGCAATCATTTCCGTTCCTGTAGGTACAGGTCACTTGGTGCCAAAAAAACATAGATAATCTAACATGTTGAGCATTTTTCCATGTTGTGGAACTGCTAATAACATATTTTTGCTCTGTGTGTTTGAAGACAGTTGGCAAAGGAGAGTGTGAACAAGTGTTTACTCAGTAGTCCCTTCATTAAGTTCAGGTACTATGTGGCTCATGATTTGAACCAAACCCTCTGTCCATGACAATTTTTGTATTGGATGTTCAACCTTGAGATCTCGGTGTTAGTATGTCAACATGTCTTCTGGTTGTTTGAGACTGATGAGATTTCAGTAAAGGAATCTCACAACTGGAGATGAATTAATATGCAATCCTTCCTGTTAAAAGGGAGTGTGAAAATGCATCTCTATATGTACTCTTGTCTTCCTGTTCAAAGCAAGTGAGAAAATCCAACATATGCAGGACAGACATGCATGATGCAACAGAGGGTACATGCAAAAGGACTAAATTCCCTCATGTGAAAATACACAAGTATATTCTCCAAAATGGTGTTTGAAAATATGAGGTCTGAGCCAATAGGCAAATGTCTAAAAGTACACATAATTAGAGGGTGAATCTTACCCATATTACAGATTATTAATTAAGCATTCCTAATTAAACATTCCTACTTTGTAATGAATTGTTCGCTTAAACTCCCAACAATACCCTCTAACCAAGCCATGAGGGATGCTTTAGGAGACCCAATAATTCTCTATTTAACCCAAAGTATATTTCGGCTTGCCTTTTTCTCAGTGCTCCTTCCTGAGCAGCACCTGAAACAATCACATGTGAAAACCATCCTTGTTATAAACCATCCTGTCGTTATAATCCTTTCCTGACCACTCAAACATTGCAGATACGGAGCCACGTGCAGCAGGGATGAAGAAAAACAACTGTAAAGCGTGGAGAAACTGCCTGGCAAGGTACACTGCTGTCTGAGAATTATACTCTAAGTGAACTCCAGCAATTTTCATTCTTATTCCCTTCATCCTGGATGTGCACCCTCTGGAGAAAAGGAGAACACACTAGAGAAGGAAAGGGACATGTGTACCCACCTGTTTCTATGAGGATGTCTGTTGATGTGTAGCTAGTAAACTGCACTCCAGGTCCTGTACAATGCCATGATGTCACTTTGCACCTGCTCTCAATTTTGGTGTTTCTCACATGAGCTTCAAGCTCTCTTTTGCACTGTATGTTATTGATATCCCACACAGTTATGGTCCCCTCCCCGTTCCACTTTCCAACTTTTATACACTCAAGTATAACCCACAACCCACAACCCCTCAGCTTTTTGATACTCTTTATCTTGCTGGCTGACTGTCCATCTGTAGCTAATTACACATATATATAGGGACTCCACTGCAAGAGAAAGCTGGTGTGTTATTATCCAGCTTCAGCAGAGCGGCTGAGAATGGATGTAAGCTCTGCAAAGTAAGGACTCTCTTGTTGATCCCGCTTTCCATCTGACACATCCTTGTACTCTGCCATAAGCTTGTCCCATTTTTCCCGGCATTGTTTGCCATCACGTTTAATCCCTTGCACCAACAGAAGCTCTGCCAGCTCATCCCACAGACCAGCACGCCTTGTGGATTTGCCAAATCGAGCCTCCATCTCTCCTCGCAGCTTGATCAACTGCAGTACCTCTGCCCGCTTCCAGTTCTTTGACCGCCGCTTTGGTCCTTGTGGCCCTTCTGGGCTGCCAACCACAACTGGTGCTGTTGTTGTTGTTGTTGTTGTTGTTGCTGCTGCTGCTGCAACTCCTGCTGTTGTCATGGTGGGACTGATGTTCTCACCAACCAGCTTTTGTGTAAGAATTATCATTGCATTGTGGAAGATGCCTCGATGTGCCCGTTCTTCAGCCCGCCATTTTTCCTCCTTCTCCTGCCGCATCTGCTCCCGCACCATCTCCTTTCTCTCCATGGAATCAAGAAGGTCCCTGAAAAACTTTTGCTGGCGACTGACGACTGTCTCCAGCACACTCTGAACAGCAGCCACATCAGTGACAGGCATGTATTTCTGACCTCGCTTCTTTTTCCTTCCCAGTGGTCTCACGTCAGCTTCTTCCTCATTGTCATCCTCATCTCTCAAACTGTCTAGTCTCCCTCCATCTCTATGGTCCTTCTCTCTGCCTGCAACTTCCCGGCCCATTTCATGATGGCTCATTGTCATGTCCTTGGTGAGCTCTCTTCCTAGAGAATCCCGGTTCCGCACATACTCATCTCTCTCCCTCTCCCTCTTCATGGATTTCCCAGAGAGAAGAGGGTGCAGTTCATCATAGAAAGGGTTATCCTCACGGTCCTTGATACCATCCCTGACCTCCTTGTAACCAGCTGTGAGCTTCTCCCACTTGTCACGGCACTGTTGTGCATCCCGAGTGATATTCTCCCTCTGCAGGGCCTCTGCAATCTCATCCCAGAGCTCAGTCTTGCGACCACTCTTGGCAAACCGGGGCTCCAGCTGTGCTCGCAGCCGGATGAGGTGCAGAGTTTCGGGCCGAGTCCAGTTCTTGCTCCTCTTTTTATGCTCTCTCTCTCGCTGCGTCTTCTGCTCCTCTTCATCAGCTCCTGAGGCCCCATTTTCCCCTCCCGACAATTTGAGCTCCGGCTGCTGCTGTTGCTGCTGCTCCGAGAGCGCCAGCAAAGTAGACATGGACGTCGAGTGCACCGTTTTCGTGCCTCCCGGCGCCACTGTCGACGTTTCTAGCGACTGATTCAAAGACGACTGCGTGGGTGACGACTGCGAAACAATCGCCTGAGCTTCATTCTTATTATTATCACCTTCTTCCACTAATCCCGCGACTGCTGCTGCTGCTGCCGGCGCCTCCTCGTCCTTCTTTGCCGTGGCGAGTTCCTCTGACGAAGAAGGTACCGGCTCCTCAGCAGCCCCATACTCGTCCTCCTCCTCCTCCTCCTCGTCGGTCCCATTATTGTTGTTTCTCTTGTTGTTGTTGCTGTTGCTGTTGTGCTCCGCCACTTGAATGGCATGGAATAGCGTCGCTTGCGATGCCCTTACGTGCGTCGGCAATTGCGACTGCGAATTATACATAATTCTCCCTCAACACGACCACTCAAATACCCAAATCCCTGAGCGACCCACAACAACAACAACGACGACGACAACTCCAACCCCACTTCCTTCCTTCCTTCCTTCCTTCGCGCTCTCATCAACTCCAGACAGCCCCAAATTCTCTCCTTTCTCTTAATCCCCTGTCGTCCTCCACACCCCTAACCCCCACTTCACAAACTCATGTGCGCGCACAGACACCCACCCACCCACACACAAAATCAACCCCTCTCTGTCTCTCTCTCCGTCACACACACACAATCAATCCTCTCTCTCTCTCTCTCGTTCTCTCTTTCCCCCTCGCCAACAGAAAAGCAAGAGAAATTATTGTACTTCTCACCTACAGGAACTCCACGAAGTCAGGCAATTAAGCACTCATCAAAATCTCCTCCTCTTCTCTCCCTCGTTGGCCTTCCTTCCTCGTTCCCATGGCTCCTCCACCAAAAGAAGCTCCAACAAGAGCACACGCTGCCAAGGCATATATATTATTACTATATGACACAACCCACACACCCCTTTCTCCCCTCCCCCCCACCCACCTACCCACAACCACACCCCGCCAACACGAGAAGATACAGACCCAAAACCAAAACCAAACCCAAAAAAAAGAAAAAAACCCTAAATCAAAACCCCCAACCAACTCTCTCAACTCACTCACTCACTCACCCAAGTAAAGCTCTCTGCGTCTCTCTCTTCTTAGCCTTCCTCGCCCACATGGCAACAAACAGGCAAACAAAAAATTGAATCAATCAATTCAGAGGAGCACAATTAGAGTCTTTGGGTGGCCACGGGCGTGGGTATTCAGACAAGCTAACCCAGAAATTGTGGACATTACTACGAAATTTCGAGTAGTGGTAGTAATTCGCCAGAGAGAGAGAGAGAGAGAGAGAGACACACACACACACACACACACACAAGAGACAGAGACAGAGAGAAAACAAACAAGCTTGCACCTTTAATAGGGGAAAGCCTAGAGATATAAATTCAAGTAGACCTGGATCAATATGGCCAAAAAATCACAACAACCCAACTTCCAAGGTCAATGAGATGAGAAGAACTCGTCGTCGTCTTGGTCGTCGTCGCTGCACAAATTGTTGTTGCACAGAGAAGGGAATCATCAGATAACCGAACAATGACAACCAACGGCGTGACAGCCAGGAAGCAGCAAAGCAGCGCAGCGGCGAAAAGCACGCGAAGCGGCAGCAAGCAGCAGCCGAGACCGAAGCCGCAGGCAGGCAGGCAGGCAGGCAGGCAGCAAACACAACCCAGGCCAACACAGAAACGGGCAGGAAAAAAAAAAAAAAAAAAACAATCCACCGGGCAGGAAACGACAGAAAACGCGACGTGAACGGACAGGAAACACAACGAGTGTCGCTTGCTTGCTACCGACTTATTACCTACCTCCCTCCCTCCCTCCCTCCCTCCCTACATACCTACCTACCTACCTACCGACCAGCTTCTTCTACCTCCTCCTCTGCGCAACGGTAGCTTACATACCTACTCCAGGGTAAGCTACGTATAGAATACGGTCCTTCCCTCTTCCAAGGCACACCTATTCGTATACTTAAACACCCTCTCCCCCCGCCTCCCAAAGTACAATAATCCGTATTATACGAGTATAAGATAGGGCCCTATGATACAGCATTAAGGCCTTCATTGTTGGCCGTCTTCTACATAGCCTAAGAGCCTACAGTAATAGCTTAAAAACCAAGTGGGAGTAACCTAAGGGTCATTCAGTAGCTAAAGGTCAACGTTGTTTTTGCCTAAGGACCTCTGGTATATAAATCTACAGCCCAAATGGGGGGCTTCTAGTGTATCGTAGCTTAAAGGCCGTTTTCTAAGCTTAGCCTCTAAGCTTATGGCAACAGCCTAAGACCTACAAAGGTAATAGCCATCTAAGGTCCTATGGTATGGGTATCCTAGGCTAGTAGGAGGGGGGCCGGGGGTGGGGCCTATTAAGTAAGGATCTTGGTGTCCTGATTCCCCCACTTAGGATTCCCTTTTGTAGCCGTTTATTTACTGTGCGTACTTTTTATCCTTTTGGTCTGCGTGGGTAGATTTTTTTTTTTCTTTTTCTTCTGCCCTGAATTTCCTCGGCTGGCAGCACCTGTAAAAAAGTTTTCGTCCTGAGTCGGTTTAGTAAAGTTACTTCTTCTACCTAGGGGGGGGGGTGAAAAGTAGTAGTAAGTAGTAAGTAGTATGTAGGAGTAGGAGTATGTAGGGGTTACTCAAGTGGTAGGTTCTGGTATACCTACGGTGTGTTCTACGTATGTGCCTACTAAATACCATTTAGAAAGAATTAATTAAAATTATAACAGTCATAATATTTATAATAATAATAATAATAATAAACTGTGTGATTTAGTGCACCATCATAATAATTATGTGTCCTTTTTTTTTTAAAATCCCTGTTTTGTGTAGAAAATATACATGAATATATATGGGGTCTATGGAATGGGCTTGTGCCTAGGAATGAAAAAATTAAATTAATTGATTAATTAATTAATCTTTTAAAAAGGCTAAATGACCAATCTGATTCTCCAGTGATTTTTTGGGTGGTGAATTTTTCTCCATTTTGTGAGATTTATTTTTATATAAAGGAATATTCTGTGATGAATTCTCTGTTTTTTGGGAAAGAAAAAGTCTCCAAAAAATGTTTAAAAAAAACAAAAAATTGGTCACAATTTGCCAAACTACCTACAACATGAAAGGGTGCTGATAATTTTTCTATTTTTCATTTTTTTGAATATTGCCGAATTTGGCTAAATACTCTTCTGAGTGATGGCCACTTGAGCAACATCACAAAATTGATAAAATAAAATAAAATAAAATATTAAAATAAAATAAAACTGGGTATTTGTATTTAGGTGGGACAGAGAGTTCATCTGCTCAAAGGGATCCCACTTTGGCTCTGCCAGTTCCACTTGTGATGTGAATCAATGGTCGGGAACACTGAATAGTGAGTCAATGGTGGGGAACATCTGGTGGGGAACAATGGGAACAACAAGCCGTGATGAGAACATGTTAGGACCTCCTAATGGAACGAAGTCTCACCCTACTGGGCTCGGTGCATTTTCTATGGTCCTAGGATACATTTTGAGCTAAGCAGGTCACAAGTCTTACAAGAAGGAGGACAATTCTTACACCTAGTCTTGAAGAGTAGGAGATCGTACACCTATACATTGTAGGTGTAAGATCCCCACTACTCTTTAAGGGACTTATAGGTGTAAGATCCCCCTATTCTTAAGGATCTTGTAGGTGTAATAAGATCCCCCTACTCTTAAGGAACTTATAGGTGTAAGATCCACTATTCTTAATGAACTTGTAGGTGTAAGATCCCCTTACTCTTAAGGAACTTATAGGTGTAAGATCCCCTTACTTTTAAGGAACTTATAGGTGTAAGATCCCTCCTCTTTTTCCTAGTAACGAGATTCATGGATATAAGTTGCCCTCCAAATTACACTAGTAAATTTCTCAAGGGTGCTTTGTGGTTTTGTTAAGAGTTTTCCAGCCTGAAAATGTTTTTTATCTGATTTGTTAATTTAGGAATAAAGGGTCTCATGATCAGGGTTTTTTAATAAATAGATATTTATTTATTTATAACTAATTAATTATTTATTTATTTATTTATTTAATAATATTTTTTAAGAACCTGTTGTCACAATATGGTTCCTTTAGACTTTTTTTTTTCCTTGATATGTGATGACTTTGCCCCTTTCTTTCCCAAAAACAAATCCTTTGTACCCTGTTGCTCGGAACTTTTTTTTTGTTTTTAGTTGCCACGGTATGAAATTTAACAAAAGAGCCTCCCCAAAAAAAAAATTAAATAATTAATTTTTTTAATAAAAAAAATACTGCTCATGGTTTGGCCTACCATTTAGAAATCATTAAAAGAAAAGAAAAAAAAAGAAAAGAAAAAAGCTATGGTGATTGCACAAACCTTTTTTTGGGTGTGTGGTTTAGCAAACCCTAGTGAAGAACTTTTGAATGTCCCAACAATTTAACCATAGTAGTTACCTTTTCAGGTTTGGCACTTGGGTGGGTGCCAAATAATTTAGTTTTTTTTTTCAAAATCCACTTTTGGCATTAAGAAAATAACTTATGAAATTCTGGCAATAAAATACAATACAAGCAGCTTCTTTTTGGTAGGTCTCTCTTGACTCTGAACCCTCTAACATAAGGAGACCTTTTACAACCTTTTTATTATTATTATTATTATTATTTTATTATTTTATTTTGGTTTGCTTCTTTTTGGAAAAATAATGAGACATAATAATGTTCCATAAAATTATAGCATAGAGAAATGCTGTCAATTATTGGATGGGATATTCAATTATTATAGAGTGGGGGATTGACCTGAAGCAAGAAGCTCTTGGGTTTCCACCAATTTTTGTATTTTTCCTTTCTTTGTTATTTCCTTAAACCTCCACATTTCAAATAGATAATTTCCTTTTTTAAAAAAATTATTTTTAAAAATAATTTAATTATCATTGAACATGAAAATGTACTCTAATATTTTAAAGTTGTGAAGAGTTGTTCAAAGAGGGGCTTTTTTGGGAGGGGAAATAAAACCTTGGTTGGTGTAAAGCTAAAGTTTGGGGAGGAACTTGTGACCTCAATATTGGGCAATACAATCTCGTGCTCACTAATTCAATTGGGAACTTAAGAAGGAGAAGGAGGAGGAGGAGGAGGAGGAGGATTCCAACATTGTTATTTATTCTTCAACACAAGACCAATTGTTTGATCTCTTCTTCATGACCAAAATTTTGTGTGCAAACACAAGCATGGTATTTGTGTGGGTCATATAATTTCATCACCCAAGAGGTGTGTTGGTCATGTTGTGCCCCAAAATTCTTGAGTGATGAGTGATCCCATACTTGAATGACGATTTTCTATAACCATTGTCAAGGACCAAGTTGTAGTTTAAATTTTTCATGCGATTTTTTTTAATAAAAATTTCCAAAACAATGACAAAACAAAAAACAATTTCTTTGTTTTTTGCTCTTCCAATTTCATCATTGAAAAGACCTTCAAAATGGAAAAAGGTTTTAGCTGCTCTCTTCTGGTCTTGTTTCCAACATAGTTCATAACTTTTGGAAACATTGTGGCTTCTGAAAGCATGCTTGTAGATCTTGCATGGGTTCAATCTGATCCTATTCTCACTTCAAACCCAAAACCCAAAAACCCCATCATTCTTAAAAAAAAGACACTATCTGTCTGATCCATCTCTTCTAGTAGCCATCAAGGTTAACACAATTGATGGTTAAGGTAACTACACCCTAGATGGACAGTGCCCCTTCTCGGTCATTGATTGTTGTGCCTTAAACTGCAGCTAATCGAACTTTAATTAATCATATATATGAAAATAGCCAAAAACAGATTAATCCAGACCACTTATTTTCATATTATGGGCCCATTTAGAGTGTTAATCACCTTCATTAAGCCATCAATTCAATCTGCATTAAAGTGCAAAGGAAGCATCTTTGCTACAATTTGGTAGTTGTTTAATGGCAACATTGTGACACAATATCATTCACAACACAATTGCAATTGAGTTAGGCATTTTTCACAATATGAATTTCTTGCAAAAATTAATCAACCTAGTATTGTGCATGGAATGTGAAAAGAATTGTCCATTTTGTAGACACAAATAAACAAGTTTGTGTATTCATGTGCATGTTTTATGTGACTATTGCAATAAAGAAGGATTTTTGTGATCATGAATCACCTTGTGTGTGAGAGTTAAAGGTTTTAATTGCTTTCTAACATGCATTTGGAGGGATCATTGTGTGATGAGAGTAATGAAGACTTAGAGTCTAATTCGAATGAGGATAGAGGTTTTAAATATGAATGTGCACATCAAAAAAAATCACCGCCTCCAATTGTGATTTAATGCTTAGATCTGAGAGGTTGAACAATCAAGAGACTCATGGCTAGCTACAATCAAGCCAAGCAAGTAGTTGATACGATGTGTCAATTTTACAAGCACACCCCATGTGCATCTATTCTACTAGGGATCGATTGATTCAAGTTTCAAACCAAAACCACAATGGTGGTTTCTAGTGCACTGTGAAGTTCCAAACTACAACCAACAAGGTGATGAGAATGTCGACCCTTCTACTTGCTAACCAACATGTACACAAAGACATAATGTTTTTCAACAAACACCTCATGGGTCAAGGAACATACCAATAGGCAAACTTGCAAGTCAATATAAGAGGAGGAAAAAGGTGATAGAAAATGGCAATTGAGATGATGTTAGATTAAAAGTAGAAATTGAAATTGTCAAGGTTGGTTGTAAGATCCACACCATTAGTTGAATACCGAATGTGCCTACCACACTGCTACACAACCATATGTATGGACATATGTAATTTTAAAAAATAGGGAAAGCAAGAATGTTACACCCAAAAAAAGGATGAATTGGTCCTTTATGTGAAGAAGATGCAAGTGATTGGGCATTTGCTTACACTTGCGCAACTTTGATTAAAAGTAGTAAAGATTACACAAGAGAAAAACACACCATTTAAGAATAGGATTCCAAGATGCAGGTGGTTTAGAAGATGTCATCATGACATGTCAACGAGGGTTGCCTAAGGTCTAGAGGTTGGATGTGCAAAGGGCCTCTATCTAGCAAATGCTACATCTTTATACACTAACTTAACATAAGCATACAATGCACACCATTATCAACCGACTCAAATTTGGAATTGTGATGAATAAGGTGTTTTAAGCAAGTCGAACAAAGGCATGCTTGTTTTAGTTCAAGTTTGTGCATTTGATTACACCAAACAAGAGAAAATGGTTGTATGTGCTGTTTTGCATCAACATAACCAGAAAATCACTTCTGATTTTTTACAATTTTTGAAGTAAGTAATTTCATCAAAACTTCATTGAGAGGTGTGAATTTGGTGCAATGATGGCTATGCAACCAAAAACATTGATGATTGCCTAAATTATTTTTGACACTTGAATGGGTTTCACATTTCATAACATTTGTTCAAACATGTGACAAAGATCTTTGTAACATTAATCAACATTTGTTAATTGTGATGGCCATAATTCCCATGCCATGATTAATGTTGTGCACAAGGCCAAGGGGTGTGGGGTTGGATTTGATCATTTTGCCGTCACACATTAGCCATGTGCCTTAAAGCCTTTCAATGTTGTATCCTTCAAATTGTTCAAAATCGCATTCAAAGCATACAAAGATGTCTGGACATTAGTGAACAAAGGCAAGGGTGTTGGAAAATAAGATTTGGCACAATGGGTTTCCCTAGCTCTTAAAAAAACATTGACCCCACAAAATATTTGTAAAGATTTCAAAACAACTAAAATTTAGCCTTCGAATCCAAAAACTATGTTAAGCAAGATGTAACAATACAAAAACACCCAATTTGGATTTTAAAGAAGTTGATTTGCGTGTTGAAGAGATTTTGGGCAAATCAAACCTTTCCAATGACATTGTCTACCATTATTTTGTCGAGATTGAAGGGTCTAATTGTGATCCACCACTTGAAACTAATAGTCAATCCCAAGTGGTAATGGAAATTTTTCACAACCATTGCCAAAAAAGTCCGCAACATCCAAGACCCCATTGGTGCACAATAACCACATTGGTCAATTTCTGACCGTACCTAAAGCCCCCATCCAAATCCAAGCAAAAGGTTTCAATTGAAAAGCCACTCATAGATTACTCCAAATCGATTATGATGATGCATTATTAAATCAGTCACTAAGACCTATATACAAGCATGCATGAGACACACAAGAGATGAGGCAAGAATAAGAATAATTAGTGATGCAAGTTCAAGGTTCTTATACATGAGGAAGAGACGATAACCAAGAGGTGTCTTTGAAGTTTCAAACAATCACAACTATTGGTATCTTGAATATGTAATCCTACAAATTTATAACTAAGTTATAATACTCTTCCTATAGGATTACATATACGTGTTCCATAAAAATTAAGGTTTTTTCATCATTTCTTTCCAACATGAATTAGGGTTTCATCATTTTCTTTTGGATTGATGTTGGAAGTTGCGTAATGATTTACATGCTCAACATTCTCTAGGTTTTGTATCTCTTTCTTGAATTGATTATTGATTTGCTTGTAGAATTGTGGAACTTCTTCAAATCCAAACATTTTCATGCAATGTTCATGTTTAGGTTTATTCAAACTTTTAATGAATATGTCAACTACAATAATTTCTATGGGAATATATTGAAGCTTAATCAAGTTGTTTTGAACTTGTTTCCTAATGAAATGATATTGTATATCTATATGTGCTTACTTCTGTCATTGAATTTTGGATTTGATGCCAAAGTCTCCAAAAAGTGTGATAGGGTTTTTTTCAACAAAACCCAGGTTTTCAAGTAGTTTCTTGAGCCAAATTGCTTATGATACAACTTTGGATAATGCCATGTATTCATATTCGATGCTAAAGATGGCTACAACACGTTGTTTTTTACTTGCCCAAGCTACAACTCCTCCTATAAGGATGAAACAAGTGAAAGCACATTAAGGTAGAGTACATAATCTTGTGACAACTTGTTGGATTATCAATCATGAGCCATGGAATAAAATATAAGTGAATAATATGTGAAAAAGACTCAAAAAACAAATATTACATGTGATATGATCACATTGTGTGAATTTCATGAATAGATTTTGAATTACCATAACATATTTGGACTTTAAAAATGCCAAAACCCTACATCACATTTCATATCATATAATTATCGACTCATTATATTTACTAAAATGTTTAGTTGATTGAATGTTTTTGACATAGAAAGTAATGTGATGCCATTGATATAAAGGAAGACGATTTTGAAAACCATAAATTGAGATATACAATGAAATATGGATTTTTTAATAAATTCCTTTATTCATTTGAATTAATAATTCAACTTCTCATTTTTTTAATTTAAATATTTGATACAATTATCTACCATTTATAAAATCTAAATATTAAAAAACAATGTTTAGCCTTGCCATATGACTTGTGCAATGTAATTTATTTTATTATAGTGTAAGATGGAATTTTATTTTAACATTAATATGGACTCCACATATGCCAAAAAATATTCCACCTTAGTGTGTTTTCACCCAAACAATAACCTGAAATGAAACAATGCATGTCGATATCGTCACCATAATCAACATTTGAATAACCTATTAAGGTACCATTAGACTCACATTTTTGGTATTTGATGCATTTGTGTGAAGTGGAATTTATGTATCGAAAAACACATTTGATAGTTTTTCAATGAATTTTTCCAAGATCGAGCAAGACACCCAATTGAATAAGACCGATCAAGTCTTGTATAAATGATAACATGCATTAAGTTGCCAACAACTTGTGAATATGGAATTATTTCCATCAAAAGAGGTTCTACTTCAGTTATGGGGTAATCATTTTTAATCAATTTGAGGCCTACTTCTAGTGGTGTGAAGATGTGATTCCTAGATTCCATCTTATATCACTTCATTAGTCTTAAGGTATTTAGATTGAAAGAGGAATATGCAACCTTTAACACGATTTTTGATAATTTAATTTCCAAGGAGGAAATGAATATTTCCCAATAATGTCATTTCAAATGTTTGTGCCAATGTGTTTTCGATGTCCATAATTATGGACAAATTATTGCTTGCAATAATAGTGTCATCCACATCCACAACAAAAATAACAAAACCTTGTTGGGTTGTTTTGGCATAAACATTAAAATTAGTTATACAACATTGAAATTGATTTGGTGTTCAATAAATGATCATTGAGTTGCTGATACTAAGCTCTAGATGATTGGCATAGCCCATAAAGATATTTGTGAAGTTTTAAGACCAAATTTGAATCTTTAGGTTTTTTGACTCCTTTTGGAAATTCCAAATAGATTTCTTCTTCAAGAATGCCATTTAAGTTTCATAGAGGATTTATGGTATATAGACCAATCTATACATTAGTATCTCCAACTTTTGCAATCGAATTAAAATCTTGTACCGATTGATTCAAATTTGACCATCCTTTTTGGTCAACCTTAGGAGTTTTTCAAGTTGAATGTTGGAATATCCTTGACCAACTACAATGTGAGTAGGCATGGTACTTTGATTTCCCATTGTAGTGTATTGATGAAGGAAACTAAGATTTAGAATGAAATCTTCAATGTTGGTTGAAATGGGTGCCTATTTCTTATCAACCTCAATGTGTGCATTGTCTATTTCTTTAAAAATGCCATCCCAAGATATCAATAGACCTTTGTCATATTTTCTCATGAGTCTATAGGCTTTGCTTTCATCACTATACCCAAGAAATGTGCATTCAATAGTGTGATGATCCAATTTGCTTCGATGGTCTTTCTAGATCAATGCAAAAGCTTTACTTCCAAATATTTTCAAATGTGAAAGGTCAGGCTTTTTCCTAATCCAAACTTCAATGCAAGTCTTCCTGTGAGGAATAACTTTTGTAGGACTCCTATTTTGCAAGTAGTTGGTTGTGTTTAAAACTTCACCCCATAATGTATTTGAAGCTTTAAACGCCATCAAGAATTTTTCTTATGTCACCATTACTCAGTTTAATGGTGACCTCTCCTTGATCATGTATATCTTGTGTAGAATTATCACCTAGATAAAATATATGTCCTTTACCCCATTTTTCATCCAATATGAACAACTTTCTATCAAAAGACATGTGTTGAGTGGCATCAATATCAACATACCAAGTAGAAACTTTATCTACTTTAACACTCAATGCAACTACATATAGCTTTTCATTTCTTTCAATAACATTTGCTTGTTTGGCTGCAATTGCTTTATTTGCTACAATTCTTATTTTACAATCTTTAATCATGTGTCCTTTATTTTTATAATGGAAACATTTCATTCTTTTCTTGTTTCCAAATGTGTGTTTATTGGAAGATGCCTCACCTTCCTTACACATATTGTCTTAAAAAAAATTCTTATAAAATTTCTTTGTTGTAAATAATGCAATTGGACAATCATTTGTTGTATTAACATTTTTCATTAATGTTTTTTCCTATATCAAGTCTATGATTAAAGATGAAAGTGTTAAATTTGGTTCTTGCTTCATTGAATTTATAAATGTTTTATATCCTATTAACATGCTTCTCATCAATGAAAGGATTGCTTCATCATCAACAACTAGAGATTTGATTATGGATAATTGTTCCAATAATGCTCTAAATGTATGAATATGCTTTATGACATTGTCATTATCCTTCATTTTGATTTATGTAATTTATCTTTGAGGGGTGAAAGCATAATCAAGTAGACACTTTGTGATCCTTGTTCGTGTAAATGGAAAGTAACCATAAAATATGTTTTAGTGTATTAAACTTTAAAATATTATTTATCCCAATGATTAATATGAACATGTTGATTATTTTTATGCCAATGATATCAAAAAATCAATTGTTTAATATGCATTTAAGTAGAAATTTCAAAACTACAAGTAGATTTTTTTCTATTTTGCGAGCATGTATTTTTTCAAAAGTAGGCCTCAAGTAGAAGAAATATTTGACATTTTTTACTTTCTTGGATTTGCTACACTAAATTGTACTTACGTGCTTTCAACTTATAAAGTAAAAATATTTATTTTTCAAGCTTCAAACATAAAAGTATTTTTGAACACCATATGGTCAATTTGTTTCAAAAATACTTTTCACCTACTTTTATTATACTAAAAATTTTCAAAATTTATATTCAAAAAATTATAAACTCACTCTTGAGCAAGCAATAATTTGATAATGATTGAAAATGTTTTGATTTTATTTTCTTCCATTTATGTGTAAAAATATGACTACATGAAGTATAATTACTTTTTGTGTCTAATTGATTGTATTTTCACCTTGAGGAACATTTTAGTTATTGCATATTTAGATTCAATTATTTGTTCAATTTAACCCAAGTGCCATGGGCTAAATTATATGATGATGTGTGATATTATAGAGTTATCAACATTGTTATTTTAAATTGTGAGATTCAAAGTATCCTTGTCTTCCCAATGAAGAAGACTTCCCATTCCATGATATGGAAATGGTTGATCTCCAATAGTCTTTTGAGTTGCTATGGGTGGAATAGGCTTAGTTTCAATTCCTTCAACCAAATTCTAGAGTTTCTCATTTTAAAATAATAATTTAATTTGTGTTTCCAAATATGGAAGTATGATCCATCAAATTTAGGAATATTTGTAATGTCAATCTTTTGTGACATTTTAAATATAATTGAGTTATCACTTTATAATTCAATTATTTTCTTATTGGATGTTAAATTTCTTCTTTCTAGTTTTCTTCATTGTAATTATCAAGACACAATATTGAATTGATTAAACATAATGAACAAGCTTTGATACCATATTAAATTGGTCACTAAGACCTATATACAACTATGCATGAGACACATGAAAGATGAAGCAAGAATAAAAATAATTAATGATGCAAGTTCAAGGTTCTTATACATGAGGAAGAGACGATCACTAAAAGATGTCTTTGAAATTTCAAATAGTCACAACTATTGTTATTTTGAAGGTGAAAGCAAGAAAAAAGGAGCCAATCATGCCAAGGTGAAAGTCCTTTCCAAGGATTGCATTTTCCACATGGAAATTTTCTATTGGTTTGTATTACATTTTTCATGAAATTTTAAAAATTGAATATCAAATTTGAGGCCAAATATGACATATAACATGATAAAATCTCAAATCTTCTTACATTAAGCTTTAAATTATAGTCAAATTTATAACTTTACTTCGAACCATGATTACAAATAAAATTATAATAGTGTAAAAGGACATTCGAATATTAAAATCTAAAAAGTTATATGTATTTTTATTTTTTTAATCTTTTCAACACATGGATACCTTCTTGTGGAATATATTAAAGTTCACCAAAAAAATGAAACAATTTGGTGAACATTTAGTAAGGAAAAGGACTTTTGATACAAAAAAACCATCTATCCACATTCTTTTCTTGAGTGCTTTAAACATATAAAAGGATTCTTGAAACATGGTGAATTTTCATGAAAATTTTGTAGTTGCAACTTTGAAAGTATAAAAACTTTTATTTATTTATTTATTTATTAGACATATAGTGTTCCCATGGTGATTTTTCAAATTTTCAAAAAACAATTTTTAAGGATTGTCCACACATTGCTTGGCTCCTTTTTTTTTGCTTTCTCCCTTGAATATGTGATCCTACATTATAACCAAGTTCTAATATGTATGATCATTATTTGTGTGCACATGAACAAAAGATTGTGCATAGGGAAGCGATAACCAAAGCAAAGGAACAACAAAAAGAAGAGATGTTTGCATTAAAAAACAAGTGAGCTATTGACAAAATTGAATGAAAGATTATTAATCATGTTCGATTAGATGAGGGGGGCATGAAAAAAACATTTGAAAAAGCTTGGATAGCAAAGCGTTGCATTGAGGTTGGCGATGTGGTACATGTTGTTATGAAAGCCAACAAGCCTTTACTAGAAATTGCTTATACATTAGTTGTAGATGAATGAATGAATCATCATACTTTGAGACTACTTGTTGAAATGGTGGAAAATATTGATTTTTTGGATAATTGGCAAAGCTACCCATGTTTAAAAAACAACAAACAAAAGAGTAACATGCACACAAAAATAATTATAAAATTCAATTGAAATGATTTTTTGTACATTTAAATAAAAGAGCAATAAAAGATATGAAGTAATTTTTTTTTTATCAACCTTCTATATTTATGGTTACATATTGAAAACCAAATAGAGGAATATGGCACTTTCCATTAATTTTTCCCTCACTTTTGGTGATTGAAACCTTCCAAAATCAATTGATCATGACTTCCAAACTTTTTATTGTTAATTCCTCTTTTGGGCAAAACATTTCTAGTAAAAAAAGGGTTAGTACAAAAATATAACAAAGAAATAATAATAATGATAATAATAAATGGTTTTAAATGATATTTTGTACATTTGATAAAAATTATCATTAGATCAATTTTTTTGGGTAAAAATATCATTCTTCTTCAACCATTTTACAAATTGATTTTTGTATTTAGGATCAAAAGCTTCCTCCTTTAATTGTAAACTACTAAATGCATTAGACTAAATATTGTATGACCTCTTTGTTGTTAACCTATTCCACTATTTACATGAATTAAACAAAAGTGCTCCAATTTCTCTTGTAGGCTTTCAAGCCAATTTACTCAAAGCTCAAAATCTTCATAATAAACTTCTACAATTGTTGTGTTTTTTTATCCATATCAACCCCATTAAACATGCTAACATTTCCTTAGCAGCTAGAAGAGTAATTGGATTAAAAAAAATACCTTCCATTAGTTCTGTATGAAGCCAATTAGTTTTCTATATTAACTTGATGGTCTTCAATTTTTATTATTAAAAAATCCTTAGAAGCTTTTATATCTTTTTCTTGATCTTTAAACCTTCCATTAGTTTTGTATGAAGCCAATTAGTTTTCTATATTAACTTGATGGTCTTCAATTTTTATTATTAAAAAATCCTTATAAAATTTTATATCTTTTTCTTGACCTTTTATTTTCCATTCTAGATCCAATCCCACTTTGACATAATGAATATGACTATGTGGCATGTTGCCAAGGATATGTGCCTTATTCAACATGAAATTGATGATCTACCAGTGCAAGTTTTAAGTTGGTGATTATAGTTATGATCATTAGCACGATTATTGTTCACAAGTTGGAATCAAACCCTAGGAAGACTCTTGGCCCCCAAGACTATACAAAGGTGTGAGATGGAATTAATGTTAGATGACATCTTGAAAATGACCACAATAGAATTTAGCAAGATATTGTGGCAACATTGAACACCATAGTATTGACGTTCGATGAATTAGAAGAACCTCATGTTGCAAAATTTCATAATTGGTAGATCTTACCATTTGCAACTAGAAGGGTGTCATTACATGGTTTTTGTTTGTCAAAAATCCAATTAATTATACTTGTCTAGATTGGAATTATATAGAGCTAGCAAATTGTTGTAAATTTTTTTCACCTTGCAAGCATTTCTACTTGATTTACAACAATCACTTTAATTGTAATGGCAAAAACATATATTTTATACATTAGCCGACATTGTTTACCAAATGTTGGAGTTGTTGATCAACAATCCTCTCCTCCACATAAAACGTTGACACGATTTATGGTGCCTAATTGATATGTAACCTGTTACAGTTGTGTTGGTAGATGTGAGTATCAATATAGGATGGTATGTATGCAATGGATTGAATGTTATTGTGAGGTCTATGGATGATGAACCACATAGATATGTACAAATGTGAAAAGAATGTCAAAACTTTAAATTTTCAAGTAAGAAGGGTTTCTTCCTACACCCATGTAATGCCAATGTCCATGTATGTTTCATGTGTATTTTATATGATTCATTCTTAAGCAGTTGGGTGATGGGAGGGCACCCATGAAAGAGATTGTGAAGGGTGGTTAGTCTTCTAGTTTTTTTCCTAAGGTTAATTTAGCTAGTATGGTAGCCCGATAATTCTAATTATTAATAGGTTTTTCCTACTATTTCCATTATTTGTGAAGGTGACACCAAACTAGTTAGCTGGTTTTTAAGAGTGTTAGGTAGACAGTCAACCAACTCATTTTAGTTAGTTCTAGAAGGAGTTAGTAGCTATCTAGATGCCATTAAAATAAGAATTAATCTAGAGGCATATTTGGAGGCAAAGGAATTAACTAATGTTTTGGGGATATAAGGGAGGACTTTAAGGGGGAGAGGTGGCCTTCCTTGCTCTCTTTGGACCCATTTTTATTACTTTTCTATGTTTTTTTTTCCATCTACTCACTAGATTTTTTTCTTCTTTTGTTTCATTTGTTAGTTTTTACTATTTATTAGATTGTCTTAAAGGAGTAGTCCCCTTTTGTATTTTCTTGTGAGCCATGGTGGCATAATGGAATCAAATCATTTATTTTCTTACCAAATACTCTTTGAATTTTACCATTTATTTTTGTCTATGATAGTATGGTAGGTAATAGACATAAGGGGAAAGGAGATATGAATATTATTGCCTTCATAGTAGCTCAAGGGAGGTGGGGAAGTGGACAATAGAAGGTAATTAAAAACTAGCTACCTTCTTTAGTTTCTCTATTGCTTTTTCATTTTCTAACTTTGTTAGAGGTCATTACCCATGCAATAATTATGAGGTAAGGAAAAATGATTGTCTTTAGAATTTATATATATATATATAATTTAGGTGGATTTTAATTTCAGAATATGACGATAATTCTTGCAATTTAAAAATATAGAAATTATGTTATAGGGAAAAGTTCTCGTCTTAAATGACATCAAATAATGTTAAAACTTGGGAGGTAATTCTATTGTAGAACAAAAATTACCATCCTAAAGGGTGAAAACATGGTATAATGAGCTAATCATGCCAAGGTTAAAGTCTTTTTCCAAAGATTACATTTTACATGTGACATTCATGTAATGGTTTATTATCTTAAAATGCATTATTCATACCCAATTTACAATTATGTGCTACATATAAATAAAATTTTATTACATCTTGATCCTATATCATATATATGATGCATCTATGCTCTTTATTATTTAAAACAGAATAACTTTTGTTCAAAACACATCTTCAAAATTCACAACTTTTAGGGCCAAAAACAAATTTGAACCAAAAGTGCCAAAATGTATTATAAAAATGAATTTTATCAATTTCAACTCCTTTTTTTTTTTCTTTGAATCATCAATATTGGGATCCTCCCCTATTTTGGGAAAAAATGGTGCACATTTGATATGGAAAAATGATGTTTGAAAAATAAACATTATTCACAAGTAAATTTTGAATGTTTTAAACATGCAAAAAAACTTTTAAAACATCATCAATTTGAATTAAATTTTGATAATTCAAACTTTTGCAATAAATGAAACTTATTTCCCCAAAAAAGGTGACAATCCAAATTATTGTGCTCCTTTTGTGATTTTTCAAAAGTTCAATATCATAGTTTTAAACACTATCCACACCCCTTAGTCGTTGCTTTTATCATGGTTGCATCTTGAGGATATTGTTGCATTCACTTTCTAGGTAGAAATTTATAAACCACTTTTTGAATAGTTGTAGTATAGTAACAAGGGAATAGTGGTTTTTTTCTTAGTTTGTTTATTTTCCCTTTGCAATACCATTAGGAAGGTTGGCAAGTGTTGTGCCCTTTGTTTGAAACTATTTACAAAGACTAATGAAGCATTGAAATATTTTATTTGGTGTTTTTATGGAACTTTCAAGTCATGCCACATGCACACTAACCCCACATTAGTCAATTTTATTTTTCTATAAGTTATATATTTTTTTTAGTGTTTAACTTTTGTGCTTACATACATAAGTTTAAGGTCTTCTAATGTGAGATTGATAAAATGTATTTAATAGACATGGAAAATTGGAACCAAGAAGGGTCATACATTTCATATGTCAAAATGAAAACATTATATTGGTGTTTCACATATTGCAAATCACACCCTATGTGTCTTATGTAACTATCATCAAATTGATATCATGCTAGACAAAAGATTTTTTGGGAAAGAGTAGCGATAAAAGAAACCACATGCCATCCCAAACTCACAATCTTGTCATTTTTGTTCTCTAGCTCAAGGATTTCAATTCAAATGCCACTCTTTGATACAAAAAAAATTCAAAGTCAATGTAGATTCTTTTTTGTTTTAGTATAACCTTAAACCCTTAGAAATAGAACACAAGTTGCAAAAGCCACAATCTTGTCATTCTCATTCTCTAGCTCAAAAACATCCTTGGAATGTCACATTCTTTGATACAAACAAGATGCAAGCTAGTGTAGGTGCTTTTCTTTGTTTTGTGTAATGATCAACTTAAGAAATTATATAACACAAGTTTTATTAGTCACAATCTTGTCATTCTTGTTTTCTGGCTTAGGAACCTCAATTAGAATTTCACTTTTTAATGGAGAAAAACTCAAAGCTAGTGTAGGTGTTTTTCTTTTTGTGATGTATTGATCAACGTTAAAATGTGTTCCCCACCATGGGAATGGATGCCACCAACACTAAACATGGGGTTCCCATGTTTGGGGAAATTCAATGTTCACAAGATTGGGAACATATGGTGTTTTCATGTGAACACACATGGTGTTATTCAACATGGGAACATGTGTTCCCATGAGGAGACACATCTTCCTAAGTGGAAATGTATGTTCCTATGATGGGAATTTGATTCATGTGTGGGAACATTTGACCCCAATGCATTCCCAATTGTCACATTTGTGCCACATAGGCACCATGCATTATGAAAAAAAAAGGTGTTTTATAATTAGCCTTGCAACACATCGTATGTAATTTTACATTATGAATGTTATTAAACAAGTTGCATGAATTGCAAGAGTTGTAACTCACCATATATATAGTGCAACTCAATTGCAATTTTGTTGAAACAACTCATTTTCAACTAAAATGCAATTGCATTACAACTACAACCATAATGTCATGTTGATGTTACTAATTTTCATCCATTCATTAAAATTTGAAATGTGGCACTATGACAATTTTTAGATCTATTTTTTTTTGAAGTATTGATCTCCATTGTCTATTATGATTGTTAATGATGATCCCAAATTATGACACATGGCATAATAAAAATTGCCACATGGCATATTAATTGAATTTTGAGAAAATTAAAATTGAAATTTATTTTAATAGTTAGGTACATTGGTACATAACCATAGGTAGATAGGTATACAAATAGGATCTACTTATTTACATAGGTTGGCAAGTAGGTAGGAAAATACAAGATTATGTAAATTCAAGAATAGTCATATAAATTATTTTATTTTATTTTATGTTTTGTCTTTAGGGCTAAGTTTTTTTTTGAGCTCATCCCAAAATGGCATGTATATTTTAATGTGAAAACATAAGAAAATAAACCTTTTTTATATAGTTTGTGACATGGGATTCAAAGACAAATCATGTATTGGGTTAAATTTTCTAGTTGCTTTTTAGTTACAAATAGAGTTACAACTACAAAAATATTTTCCCACATGTTTTGTGTTTGTACTTCATTATGTAAGTCATACAAATAAATTAGTAATTATTTAATACTTATATATGTGAATTAATTATTTTATATATACTTATCTGAAATAATGATTTAACTTAATTAATTAGTGAGCTAGTTATTTAAACTAATTATTTAAATTATTTAGTTAATAAATTTAAATAATTAGTATCATTTTAATGATTTTTTTTGGAAATAATCAGTGTTCATCTATTTTGTTAGTTAACTACTTCAAATAATTTATTATTAGATTATTAATAATCTAAATTCATATAATTAATCATTCATTATCTGAATTTAAAAAAAATATTTTTAATTATTTGGATTAACTAATTAAATAATTATTTGAATCAAACTAATAGTTAATTATTCAATTTAAGTAATTAATTAATAATAATTAAATAAATTGCATTAAATAAATTAATAATTAAATATGAATTTGGGTAGAAAACATCAAGGTATAAATAGGCATATCCATATGGACACCCAAATTGAATTTTTAATATGATATATATAATTTTTAAATCTCACATTTAAATTAATTATATGTATGCAAATAATTAGTTTGTTATTGAATTCAGATAATTAATGACTTGGTAATTATTGATGAAATTATAATTATATTAATTAATCGATTTAATTTAATATTAAATATCCATAACTTAGATAAATATTTATTTGATTATTATTTATAAGTAATTATTATTCCTATACATCCATATTATTCAGTCTAATTATCATAATTAGTTAGTTAATTCATTTTAAACTAATTATATGAATCAAAATTATTTAATTAGATTAATAATCAGAATTTAAAATATAATTAATAAGTTCATAATAATTAGCTATATCAAGTGCAGTTAATATTTAATAGTCAAATTATTGAAACAATAATTATTTATAAAATATTACATATGAATTTTTATTTTTATTAAGTTATAAGTTGTTGGATAATAATCACAACATAATTGAACATTAGTAGTTCAATATTGGTCTTATTTGTTGTATCAATGGGAATCATAATTGAAAATTAGTTGCAAATATATTTTATAATGGGCGGTGGAAATGTAAATACATGGCATGATCACATGTGTGTATATCGTACATTAGTTACAACATAGTCGTTGTGTCAATATCACATTTACAACAATTTTAAAATAGTTGTCACATGCAACTATAATGTAACTCTTTGAAAAATCAAACATGGTTGATTATGGATGTATGTATGGTGTGTATAAATTACTATGTAGACTTGACCCACTTTCAACTCACTTGCAACTATAATACAACTAACTAATTTTTTGACATGATAATTTATTTATTAATTTTTCATATTTTAATCAAGATAGTTGTATACACTACTAAAAATTTGGGGTTTTGCAACTGTCATTTGTAACTAAAATTCAATTGCATGTGACACATGCAACTGCAAATTTGTGTAGTTACTTAAAACAAGTTGCACATGACATTCAATTGCATGTGACACTACGTATGTAACATGTATATACGGTGTTAATATACATGCTCATCCATACATACTAATCTAATTGTAGTTGCACCTTATGTGCAACTAATCTTGCAACTACAATGTAACTAATAAAAATATGACATGTGTTTAAAAATTGGACAATTAGCTTGTGGACACATGTCACTATTTAATTATTTTTGTGTTTTCAAATTGAAAAATTCATTGCATTAATCTCAATCATTAAAGTTTTTGCCACTAAAATGATGACATGTGGCACACCATGGAACCTTCATTGACCCTTTTTAAACACCAATTATATGATGACATGTGGCAATTAAGGCCCACCTATTTTTTAAATTTAAAATATTAATTAATAAATTTAACTCGTCCAATTTATGGCTAATAAGATGTTGACACGTGTTACCTAGGTAAGTAGGTAATTATTAAACCCTATTAGATAAGTAGGTTTATTTAGATATGTAAGTAGGTTGAACATAGTTAAGTTTAGGCTATAAATGTAAAATTAGAATAATCCGATTTTATTTTTAATTTTAACCATTTCATAAAGGTCAAGCTTTTTTTTATTTACTCATCCCCAATGGCACTTGGTGTTTGGTTCTTCCAAAGTTATTGCTCCTAGTTATATACAAAGCCAAACAGAATTGGAAGCCAAAGGATATGAGATAAAAAATTCCAGTGCACACTTCATGAACCAACTTAGTTGCACATTACATGCAACTAATATATTAGAGTATAACAACTAGGGGAGGGCTTTGTTGCTTCTGGTATCCAAACAAAACTTGAAGCCTTCCTCTTGGTGCATCTCACACACTAATAATTGTTGAAAACATATTAGAAATGAGAAAGTTATGGCCCCCCAAAGTAAAGAGGGTCAAAAACTCAAAACAAAAACCATTGAACACTATAAAGGCCAATTCTTAAACACCCAGAAAGTTCCTTTTATGCTGTTTTTTTGCTATTAAAATTCAAACATGATTTATAAAACTTCAGATGGTGTTCCTATAACATTTTAAATTGTTTAAATTGAATAATAAATAAGAAAGTTATGAGGTTTGAAAGTAGGAGGGGTCCAAAGAAAAAAAAAAAC
>Ga0116227_10002656_pt1 | contig 40331 bp, 35 predicted proteins | sample S1TSphgellanicum_FD_89693 | JGI IMG/M metagenome (GOLD analysis project Ga0116227, IMG submission 89693) | Host-associated microbial communities from peat moss isolated from Minnesota, USA - S1T2_Fb - Sphagnum magellanicum MG | ecosystem: Host-associated > Plants > Peat moss > Unclassified...
CATTTACTGTGTTAGGTTGTGGGTTCGAACTCCGAGATCAGCGTTTGGCAGGTTCTTGGGTTTGGACTCTGGGGGGGGGTGTTAAAGCCCAGTTGTGGAGTGTTCAGGTTCTTGGGACCAGGACTTGACACAACATCATTTTTTTCCCGAACTGTGCAAGGATCAAACCATGGAATTAGCCTTTTGAAAAAACTTAAAAACTTAAACACAAGTAGGTTGAGCTTTTTAGGTGGTAGTTGATTGGTTTTAATTTCTTGTTAAACTCGGTATTTTTCATCATTTTTAATTTGTTGTAAAGCCATTATATTTATAAAATTTTCTAGCCTTGAGGAGTGTGTATAGTGTATAATACATGGAGACAAACATAATTTTGAACCAAGCTTGAAGATTCTTGATTTTGAAAAAAAATTGTCAAAATCCAAATCACATGTGGAAAAAAATTAAAGAATCATGCTCAAACTTGCATTAGAAAAATTGACCAAAACTTTTTTATAAGTGTCAAATTGTGATCAAAACTTTGAATATTCTTGAAAAATTTTGAATTTTTTTTTTTCAAAAAAAAATCTTTTTACTATTATACTATGATTTTAATTTAAACATTTGTCCAAAATATGTCAATTTCAAATCTTTTCAAGTCATTGACCAAGTTTTTTTTTTTTTTTTTAAAAGTTAATACAATATTTAAATAGTGTTTTGCATATTTTTTATTCATTAGATTCATTTTAAATTTATTCACATGTTCTTATCATATAAAATGACTGTTGAGATATAAATAAATCCAATGACTTCAACATGTCACCTTAAATTATTATTTTAAAACGTGAAAAATCAAACATTGATTACATTTGTTGTCCCTTGTGTGAATGTGAACATATTCACTTGCCCAACATTGATTTGAACTCCCACATTCTTATTGAGAAGCAAAACTTCAAGATTGTCTTCTTCAAACAATAAATGTCTATGTAATTCAAAAGATGAAAATGAATCATTTCAATTTGAAATTAAGGATTCTTTATGGGATTGGCCACCTTTCATCTTCCACTTGTTGCAAATCTCTAGAAGTTTATTGTTCACTATGAGTTTATAGTTGATTAATCGTATCATTATTTTTTTGAATAAAGTCTATGCTTTAAAATCTAACCCAATTTTTCTTTCTATCAAGCTTGTGTGCTTTCATTTTTCCATTCATTTGTATTCTTTTGGTAGTGTTGTAATGTTATGTAGTTTTGACAAATTTCCATAACTGTAGACAATAAAAAATGCATAATTCATAAGTTACTTGACATGCAAGGTTTCAATATCTAATCATATTGAGATTGCCACAATGTTCCAATGTCATACATAGGTCTTCAAATTCCAAATAGATTATATGGGTGTCTTTTAAACAAGTATGCATTAAATGTAAAATTCTCTATAAACTAAAGTTGTGACCTTTTTTCCTATGTTTATTTTTCATGAGAATTTCATCACTTTTTCTTATACTTTCATTTGAAAGTTGTAAAAAGATTTGTGTTTTTTCACATGTTATTTAATCACATCATCTCTTACCATTACTTTTGCCAAGTGAATAAGTGAAACCAAAACGAATGCACTTTCAATCTTGTCAAGTGATATCAACCATAAATTTTAAAAATTTTCAATAACATCCAAATTTCGAAAACTAAATGTGTACTTTCTAATTCTTTGTGACTAGGACAAAGGGGGCAATAGCTTGTTGGATGACTAAGACAAAATACCCCACAACTATTTTTCAATCACCTCAAATAAATAAACAAATAAATAAATGAAGAAAATTAATGCAATGTAAGATTCATCAAAGATTCATCCAAATTCAACCATGGCCCAAATTCTTATAATTGGCACTACTATTTGTATAACATATTTTACATATCCCCATGAGGACTACATCAAAATGCCAAAATTTTCTAATGTCACTAAATCTTCTTATAATATCATTTGGTATCTTGTAACTTTGGGGGCATACATTTATAAAAAAACATAATTGAACATGACATGTGAAACTTTTTTCTTGGAACCTTCATCAAGAACTTTCTAACTTCTTATAATCCTTTCTAATCAAGTGCCCCTCCAAATTAGATTTTGAATGATAATGAGTTGGTTTTTGCACTTTATGTCCCAACTTTTGAAAACAACATAACTATTGATAAGCACCTTTCTCTAAGCATGCAACCTCACCATATTATATATCTCATTGAAATATAATATCAAAATCAATTTAATATTCGGACATGTTTGATCTTTCAAATCTCATTTTAAAAAACTATGACTTGTTAGGAGGTCCAACTTCAAAGTGAAAATACAACTTAAATGTTTTGAAAAATTTTCCCCTTGGTTTACACACATTCATCACTAGGTATGAGAATGTGTTTTGTTTATTTTGTTTCCCCCCATATTTTGGCCTAATTTTTGACCTATTTTTATTTGTATTCCCCCAAACTTTGATCATAAGCCCAAGACTAGAGTTGTAACAAAACCATTTATCAATTGTAATTGTAGACATGTTTTTAGTTGACAATTATTAAATTTAAATTTGCCCACTTAATGACTTTAGCTCTAACAACCTCCCATTGTTGATGTTGTGAATTTCAAATCAAATAAAGGTTTTAAAATTTTTAATGTGTGAAAACTTGGGAATTCAACTAAAGTAGGTGATGTTGTTAATGGTTTGTTTATGTAATATTGGACATTAACCAAAGATAGTTTGTTGTCATGAAAAACCAATTAAGACCAATTATTTGAACCCAAAATCTCATCAATGTGATTTATTGTCATGGTTTCTATGCAAAATCATATGTTCATATAAGTGATGAGGTCGTGTTGGGCCACAAGAAAATTGAAGTTGAAAACATTATGAATCTATTATAGTTACACCTAATATAAAAATTGTCTAATCTATATTTATATTTTTCATACACCTTTCATCATTCATATGGGAACTTGACTAACAATATTGACATATTTAAAAAGATAAATGTCATTGGCCAATTGGATCTTAATTACATATGGCACAAATGGCAATAAAACATTAAAACCCTTTCAAAATAACCATGATTGAACATCAAAAGGACATGTTGATGACCACATGTTTATGTATGCCTTGTGAAGATCCATCCTAGTATGACCATATCAAAAATACATTGACCCCAACAATGTTGTGTATGTTAACACACACACAACTTTTTTTATTCCTTGATTCTTGTTTAAAACAACTTGAATTGTGAAGCATTCAACCTAAGAATTTCATGCATTGATGTACATAGTGACTAATGATGTAATCAATTTTATTTTAAAAAATTGTGTATTAAAATTCATATCAATATATTCATTCATAAATGTAAAAGCAAATAAATACTTAATTGACTAGTAGTTGATTCAATTACCTTTTTAAACACCTTACTTACTTTGACTTTATGCTAACAAGTATAAATTTGAGGTTTACATTTATTTTAAAATTAATTATTGTTTCGAGATGCATGAAATTAAACTATAGGCAATAACCATAGTTTATTTTATATGCACTCCCACATTTTAAGGACAATTGGTAAGGTGGATTTGTCCAAATTATGGTGATTAATTAATATTTTTTTTAAAAATTCATTAATTATCTTGAACAAGATTGTCATTTTATATTTTTGGAACCTTTCTAGATTATGCTACCATTTTGTGTTAAAAGAATATTCAAAATGTGTTACAAAAATTTTATAAGTGTTTTTTCAATGAAACTTTCAATATTAAAGATTTTTTAATGTCGCATGTTCATATAGCATTCCCATTTGCAAATGTGCCATACTTCTTCAAATATTTTGATTACACTACCTTATACCACCCATTACATCCATAAGGTAGTTCAATAATGTGGATGGTAGATATTAACCTTTACATTTACTCAACATTTACATTATGAAAAGCTACAATATAATTTAACACCTCATATGTATTATTTTGAACTTTCATTTTGATGAAATCTTTCACAAAACTTGTGTATTCTTACCCTTATCCAAATTGGAAAATTTTGAAACTTATATAACATTTATTAGTTGACATGTTTTTAAAATAATATTATTTTTATCATGGCAAAATATTAAAAATGACACAAACCCAACATAAGTTCCTACTTGCAAAAAGTATTACTATTATATAGTTGTTCTTGAAATTGCATTTAAAATATAAATAACAATGTTTCGTAGATGCCCAAAATCAATGTATGGTGTCATTTCTTTTGGCTTATCCATGAATAAATTGTTTTTGTCATGCATGATGCACAGGTGCTTGAATCACTTAATAGAAGATGTTCATAGTTCTACATAACAATGTGGACTTAGATTAATTAAGAATGGTGCATTTGGAAATTAACATATTAACTTAATTTGTAATGAAGACCAACATCCTTTCATCACATTGTCACCTTGACCATGAATTGTTTTTTTTTTGTCAATAAACTTATTTTTGTATCTTCATACAAGGTGAAGTAGGTAAAATGTAGCTTTCAACTAACACAACACAAAATGTAGCATTAATTATGATAACTTTAATCCTAAGATCCTTAATTGGATGATTTGGTTATGTGCAAATCATAACCTTTTATTAAGCAATGGGGCAAGCTTATTATGACTTGCCTTGAATTATTTGAATTTAAATTTACATAATTTCAAATTTGTTTTATCAACCTTGATTTAACCCATTTTAAAGTTAAATTCAAAAAAAATTATAACTTTTAAAATGTGGGATTAATGGTGGTTTTTAAGTTTTATATTTCATTAATGCTACCCGTGGCAAAATGCAAACATATAACACAAATAATGTCAAATTCATGGGTCCAAACATGATAAAATATGCCAAAAAAGTAGTCCTAAGAAAATTTAATTTCAAAAACAATCTCTTTTCAACATTAACATTAAAAAAAAATACTAAAAACCTATTTAAATTGTATTTTGAAATCATATAGCACTTCATTGAGTTTATTGCAAGTTGTACATAAAGTTTGTGGAATTTTTATATAACAAAAATGGATTAAAAACATCTTTTAAATTGGTTGGTTGTTCAAATTTTTCAAAATACTTTTACATTAAAACTTTGATAAATTATGACTAGAATATGAAAAGTTGAAACTATATCCATACACATTAGGCCTTCATCAACTTGAAAGTATAATAATTCTATTTGAAGTTGTACTTTCATGTACTCGTAACTCAATTTTGTAGAATTGTGACATGTATTTTCTATACTTTCATTTCAAAAAAAAAACTTAAATGCATATTAAAACATGTGTTTCTTTAATATTATGCAAGGAAGCCAAAAAACTTATAATTGTTGATCATTGACTTAAATAATATTCATGGATTCAATATATTAACATATACTTTATGAATACTTTTCAAAAAAATAACAATTGTTTTCAGCTAACATATTTTACAATGTTTATGCCCTCATATATTGAATTTTTACTACGTGATGTGGATCAATGGTGGAATTGCCAATTATCTTTTAGAACATGCTTTAACAAATCCCATCACCAAGCCATGGGACACTTGCACACAAGCATTTCCCTTTGGGTTTGTTTGATAATAGAAAAAATTAAAATGTTGTAACAAGTTACAATTATTTGTTAAAACATGTTTGTTTTGAACTTTTTGACGAGACTTCACAACCATGTTTATTCCTTTACAAATGGGTTTCAAGATTTTCATTACATTTGGTTTTAACAATTGATTTAAATTTTTGGTAATGGAAATTAATTTTCCATTATAACATAATATAATAATAGAACCCAACATCACACCTACATAAACTTTAGTTCTAAAGACTTCCCAACAAATTAAAAACCCATTCAAATTTAAGACTTGGATTGGTTCCATTTGCTTTCATTGAATTAAAATTAATAACTTGTCTAAATATCTTCCAATGTTCATTGGATGGAGTATTAATGTAGGAGAAAATTGGGGAGGAATGCAATCATGAAAATAAAATCCTAATAGTTAACAAGACAAAGGAATGGATGATGAAGAGGCCCATGTTGTTTTTCTTTAATGAGGAGAGGTGGTTGGTTTTTTTTATTTGTCTTTTGTGAAAGAGGGAACCACATGATAACAACCATCTAGATACTAGTTCACTAGTCAACACCATCACAATTTGTCTTAGAAGGTTTGCCCAAAGTTACATTATTAAAACTTGCATTTAAATGTTTTTTGAACTCAAACAACTATAAAATCTAGACCTATTTAAAAAGGGATAATAGCCTTACCCAAAGTTTACTTATTTATATTGTAATGGCTATCAACTAATTTGAAACTCCTTTGTCATGCACATTCAATTTCAATGCAAGGTGATTTAATGATCTAGTCCCAAATTCAATTTCAACACAATTTTAAACCTCTAATTTGAATACCCAAAAAACAAACTTGTCAACATTGGTTTTCATATTAATGTGGAGGACATTATGTTTTTAAAACAACAATGAAAGTCTAAACCTAATCCTTAATTTAATCAAATGAACTTTTAAAAGACACAAATAAACCCATCAAATTCCTTCCTTCTAGTAACAATGATTCATTCATTGGAGTTGGTTTAGAAAGGATAATTTTAAAGTCCATAAGTTATAAGTCGTCACTTCAACAATCTCAAATTGAAATTTGTTTAACCCATTCCCAAAGGGATGGGAAAGGTGTCTTTTCACATATGTGTCTTTTAAAATTTTAATTTTTCCAACATCATATGCACGAGCAAATTTTCAATATTTTTTTCACCAATTTGCATCCCATTTATCTACAATTGAATTTGAATTTCAAATTCAATTCAAGTTGCATGCGATGTTGTTCAATTTTCATTTGAATGGAACTTAATTTTCACAAAATTAATTCATTGTTTTTTACGCACTCCCAAGTCCCCGGTTGAACCCACTTGAGGGTCCAACTATGTGTAGTTGCGAAAAAGTGGGGCTTGAGGGGCGCTCCCGACTTCCAGCACTAAAGAGGGGTAAGGGGCGTGCTAGAAGTCTCGGGATTAGACTAGGACGATGGATTAGAAGATCAAGCACGAATCTGCATCCAAAACCAACCACAAGAGGGTTAGTTCACATTCGGGGACACCCTTGGGTGTTGGGACAAGTCACGGGCAACTTAGACTACTTGACTCACCACGGCCCAGACTCGGGGGAAGCCACCACCTTCCCCCATATAGTATTCTCTGCAGCTCTCTGTCGAGGCTACATCCAAATGGCCTTTTTCCCAAGACTCTCAAGGTGGAGTCCCGAAACTGTCCTGGGTTGGAGTCCCGGGACTTTGGACGGCCACAGCTCCTCGCCTCAAGCTCGGATCGGGACAAACTTCAAACCAAAGTTGTAGCTCTCGTCGAGAGCTTTCCAACGCCATGTCGCACTCCTTGATGCAATGTCAGGAAGAGGTCGATTCCCGACTTTTAGTGGTCGGGAGTCAAACTGGTAGTTTGATTCCTGACCCTTCTTTTGCCCATAACTTGGGCTCAAGATGTCCAAATGGGCAATGCGAGCCCATTTTGGACATCTACACTTCAAGAGCTTTCCATTGATATGAAGAACACGGCAAGGTGAGGAGATTTGACCCCTCAAATCGTCTTCTAAATTTTCAGGAATCTCGGAGGACTCCAAGTCTCCACTTTTGGGAGTGGGAGTTGCATTTTCCCACTTTGCCCAAAGTGGGGTTGCGACATTTTTTATCAATCGATTAGTTGATTGTCACTAGCAGTGTGCAACAATGCAAAGGCCAAGCACAAGTTGTATTTACTACTATCACACTTTGAACATTACAATGTACATATCTTTGAGGACCTTACAAATTATACACAAGACCTTGCAAATAGGATAAGGTCACTACCTAGCCTATCACAAAAAAAAACTTGACAAGTTCGTATGTTAGAGAAAGGCGTATCTTGATGAAGGCCCATCTTTAGATCCTTAGGGTTTCATCTTTTCCATCCTTGTGGAATTTTTTGGTTTCTTACATTCATTCAATCCTTCCCAAAATTTTGAATCCATATTTCAATCCTTTATGCAACTTTGGGCGCATATTTCAACAATTCTAGAATTTTTGGTTTTATGTTTAATTACTTAGGGAATTTTAGACTTTGTGTTTCAATAGTTAGAGAATTTTTGGGAAATTTTAGGTCTATATTTCAACTCATGAGTAACAAGGTTTTAATTTCCCAATTTTTTATTGAACAAATGAAAAAATAAAAATAAAAAAGGAAAAAAAAAAACGCTGTTTGATTGGTAGTCATGAAGAAGAGGCCCTTGGTATTTTGGGAGTATTTTCCCTCCCAAGCAGCCTACCGGCCCTTAAACGGAGAGTACCTTAATTTTCCAAACAGGTCTCTAAATAGTCCCTTCTCCTATTTCCTTAAAGAAAAAGAAAAACAGAAAAAGAAGCCCTCCGGCCCTTAAGGATCCACAAACCCCTCTCTCTCTCTCTCTCTCTCTCTCTGTGCGTCTGTGCGCACAACAGCTGTGCGCTTCCTGCGAATGGCGATGGCGTCCGCTATGGCAATGGTAGCTACGGCGTTGCCTTTTACGTCCACCTCCATTTCCCTCGCTGCTCCCTTGACCTCCTCCTTTTATGTCTCCAGCTTCTCAGCTTCCAAGGTAGGCGTTTCCGCCTTAAGCTGCGAGCACTGGTGCTGCTCTTCTTGTTCTTCTTCACTCAGCACTGCCACGAGAGAGAGAGGAAGAGGGAGAGACGCGCGCGCGCGCAGAGAGAGAGAGAGAAAGAGATATGATGATGATTATGATTGGGTTTAGGGTTTTTAGGGTTTAGGGTGATGTGGTTGGTTTTGTGGTGGTCGGAAGACACACATGCACAGAACAAGAGAGACACACGCACGCACGCACACACACGTACGCACACATGTAGAGTGAGACACACACGCGCGCACTCACGCACACATGCACAGAGAGAGAGAGAGAGAGAGAGAGAGAGAGAGAGAGAGAGAGATGATGATGATGTTTGGTAGGATTTTTAGGGTTTTGGGTGATGGGCGTTGGTTTTGTGGTGGTTGGGACTTGGGACCACGGCTTGGGGTTGTAGGTGGGTGGCCATCTATCTGCAAGTGAGGAGCTGCGTGCAACTGCCTTGATGTGCAGTTCAGGAGAGGGGAATTTGCTCTGGGAAATGTGTGGGTCAACAGCAGCCAGCAGAAAACTGAATACCTCAAGAAGTCTTTCAGTGAGGGCAGCTGCTGCTACCGTGATTGATTCTCCTCTTCCCCCTACGGTAAGCCATCGAGTTTTTTTCTTTCTGTCTCTCTTTCTGTTTTGTTCTTTTCTTGCGGTTTTATTTCTCTGAAATAGATCCAAATTGTGTGTTTCCCCAAATTATTTTGTCAAATTTTGGGATTTTTAGGGATGTCCCTTTCTTACAACAATTATGAGGTTTCCAGGTTTTTTGAATACTGGGAAAGGGGGTTTAGAATGTTGTATTGCTGTCTTAGTGTTGCAGTGGAAAAGGATTTCCAAATTCTTCAATGTGAAGCTCTGGTGATTGTAGTAGTGTTGATGTGTAAAGGTTTTCCAAAACACAATGTGAAACTCCAGTGATATTCTAGTGTTGCTGTAGAAAAGTTCTGCGATGTTAGCTTTGATTTTGTTTTTTTGCAGGCAGCACCAAAGCCAAAAATCTGCATTAAACTGCGTTCTTACTGGGCTCCATTGATTGAGCAAGCATGCCAGCAGATACTAGAAGCAGCTCGGAACTCGAATTCTCAGACCATGGGTCCAGTGCCACTGCCTACAAAGAAGCGGGTTTACTGCGTGTTACGGTCTCCTCATGTGAACAAGGATTCTCGAGAGCATTTTGAGATCCGAACACACCGTCGCCTCATCGACCTTGAGAATCCCAATGCTCAAACCATTGATGCATTGATGCAGCTTGACTTGCCAGCTGGTGTTGATGTTGAGGTGAAATTATCATAGTCTTCATGTATTTCATTGCTAATCAATTTCTTGTTCCTATTTTTTGCTTCCTTGGCATTGTGGAGTTCACCCCCAATTGTGGGTGACAATGTAACATAGGAAAGGAGAACTAGACAATTCTGCTCATTAGGATGTAAGAAAGTTTGATCTTCAGAGTCTAACTAACCACCTTCAGATTGGAAACAAGTGTTTGGTTTATATGTAAAGCACTTGGAGAAATTTCCTAGTGTTAGAACTGCTGATTCTGGTTTTTTCATAGAGTTGTAAGATTCAGAGAATTAGAGAAACAAGCGGTGCGGTGGGTTCACACTGTGAGATTGAAATGTATCTGAAGGCAAAAGCAAAATTATGGAAACTCAAATATTTCACCATGCAAAAATATAATCTTCAAAACGATCCTCGAAAAGAAGCCAAAATCCTTCCAAGATATTATCACTCTGTAACTGATCTCAAGTTTCAACAGAAGCCAAGATATCATCTTTCAAATATCCTCATACCTATTATTATTACCTTGGACCCTTGGGCTCTCCTGACACATTATGCCATGGAATTGACTTCAATCAAGGTTGTAAAATGGTCGGGGTGGGTTGTGGAATATGATGAGAAATTGAAGGTTGCAGGGCGGGATTGCCCCCCAGAAAGCTTGCAAGTTTTGGGGGAATTCTTAAAGACACCCTAATTAAGTTAGGGCATACAAAAGAAAGCATTATTAGGCTAGTTACAAGAACAACAAAAAACAGCACAAACTTGTTAAGTTGATTAGAGAGATTCACCAAAGTAGTTATGTGAGGAGTCAAGTCCATCATTTATGATCTATTTTAATCCCATGCTTTAGATACATACCTAATAAGCTCTAATAAAAGGGTTCTATAACCATAACACTTAAGGCCATCATCATCCATTTGGAATTAGTTGTGAGTAGTAAACTACCCAATAAAATAATTTTTCACATTGGGTTCATGTATATTATCTTCCACTAAAAGGACTATTCCGTTTCACCTTCCCCTTCTTCTTCTTCTTCTTACATGCCCTCCAATTACACTAAAAATATTGGAGAAGGTCTTTACATACTTGTAAGGTATAAGAATATGTAATCCCTATTTGGGGTTCCCACAAAAATCCCATCTCACTTAAGAGGACAAATGAAAGTTGAAACAACAAGAAAGGGCCCCCTTCCCCCCAATTAAACTTAACCACATTAACTAATAATAAGAGGAAGAAAAAAGAGCAACAAACAAACAAAAACACACACACATCTTCATACCTATATAGACAAATATAAACACCCATCTATAAACACTTTTTGTAAGGCAACCCATTTTTTTGTGCATTTGGGGGTGTGGGGAAGGAAGGGGGGAAATAAAAAAAAATTGTCTTCTTGTTCACATTTTTATATGTAATTTTGTACACTCTCTTTCTCACACTTTTGTCATTAGGGTTTTGCCATTATTGGGTGTGGCATAAAAAGGGCAAAAAAAAGACAAAAAGAGAGAAAGAGAGAGAAATGATACCCTAGCACCTAAATCCTCACAAATTGGGTTTTACTTGAAAGGGTATTACTTATTACCTACCTACTCCTACTACTACTACTAGCATGTTGAGATTTTGTAAAGAAAAACTTGCTTCTTTTTTGTTTTTTAGTTGGGGATTAATTTGGAAAGCTCTTATTTTCTTCTTTTTTTGGGTCACAAAGTTTCTTTTAGGTTAGAACAAGTTTTGGAGTTCACAATGAAATTGCATACAACAACCACAACGAAAATTCCAAACACATATCATAGCTTGATGAGGGACAAAACCCAATTGGAATGTTTGGAGGACTTTTGTTTGTCTTGATGATGAGATTGAACATGCTTCTTAGTTTCTTCTCCTTACTTCTTCTTCTTAAGTCTTCCTAGTATATCATTTCTTTAACATAATCATCACATAGTTTTGATGGTGATGATGATGAGTAATAGGAGGTTTTGTAAGTAGTCTAAACTCCATTTTTTATTTATTGGAGATCTTGTAAGTTTTCTAACTCCATTGTTTTTGGTTGGAGGTTTAAGAAAGTCTATACATGGTTTTGTTGCGAAAACAAAACAATACAATAACACAAACAAGAAGAATAAGAATTAGAAGAAGAATTAGTATTTGTTGTAGTGGATGATGAAGAAGAGAAAGAGGAGCAGTAGGGTTTAGGAATCCAGTTTTGATGTTTCTCTCTTCTCTGATACAAATCACATCATCCATGGGTGTAAACAGCACTGGATCATAGGGGGAGTGAGGAGGAGGATTTGGGTACTGTTCTTTTTGTTTTGAATGAGGATTTAGGCAGTTATGATGATATGAGGGATTATGTGAGATGGGCGTTCTTCAAACACTTCTTATTATGCTTTTGTTGTTGATGATGATGATGGTGATGATGTAGGGAAAGAGGATTTCAGATTGTTTGTGTTGGGTACCCTTACATCTCTGGATGTGGTGAATTGATGTGTGTTTGTGTGAGAGAGAGAAATTTTGAGCTTTTGGGTACATTTAGTTTCCAACAAAGAAGCTCTCACTCCAAACAGAGAGAGAGAGAGAGAGAGAGAGAGAGAGTTTATGGGTTTTTGGGCTTTTGGGTTTCCATCAAAGAAAAAGATCTCATCCATCATCAAAGGAGGAGGTGGCTCAACAAGGTCAGTTTCTTTCGCAGTGTCTCTTTCCTCCCAATTTGTATTAATTTCAGTATTTTGGATAAACCCCAATCGTCTCATTGAAGAAGAAGCTAGTGTTGTACTGAAAAACCTTGAATTTGGACACATTTTCTCAATTTGCTTCATCTTCTTCCCCCTGTCTCTGGAAATTCCTTTCTTTGTTGCACAGCCTAATTCTGAGAGGGACAAAGGTCTTCCAGTTCTTTTTGTTGGTTCAACACTTTTTTCTGCCTTCATCCTTGGTTTTCTTGAACAACATTCCTGATTTCTCAATTCTAAAGTTGTGGGTGGGGTTTCTAAGGAGCTGCTGCTTCCTTTTGTGATATTCCAATTGCCTTGAAATGCAGCCAGATTTTGAAGCCTGATATAGTGAACTTTTTGGCCTAGGTCACAAAATCATAAACGCTGTCCTCAGTTCTGAAGAAAAGCCACAGCTTGAGTTAGACTAACACTAGTTTTTATCATGGATTACAGTTTTGGGAGCCATTTGAGCCTCAAAAACCCTAACCCTAATAAAGAGTGGCAGAACTGTATTGACATGTTGATACCCTGGAGCCCAATTTTGTGATGCTTCTTCAATTATGACTTATTTGTTTTTGGCTACCCAAATGAGTTTTGGGTTTAACTCTTTGCTGTTTGTTTCTGAGAATTTCAGGGCATGGAGGAACTGTGAACAGGAATCAGTGAGAAAAATAGACAGATACGGTGTGCCATCAACATTTGCTTCTGAAGATTTGTGCAACATTTCAAAGGCAGCAACTGACACAAGTATTCAGGTACCGATCCCCATTGATTGATGATCCCATTCCCATCCCCCCTGCCTCTTGAAGTTCCTGTGGAAACCCAATCCTGTGGACCTTCAGTGTCAGGAGCTTAAACCCTAGAAAGGGGTCCTGTTGATCCAATCATGCCTGGGAGTATTGCAAGAGCCCTGGGTTGCAAATGTTACCTTGGGGTCTCTTTGGGTTAGATGGAAAAAAGGTCAGAGTCCTTGGTATGTTCAACTCTGTTACTGTTGATTCTCTCATCTGGATTTTGTATGTGAAATTGGAAGTTGTGCAAAGGCAGCAGTGTTGATGCGAGCTATACATTAGTTTTAGTATTATTCATGATTGTAGGCTTACATTTCAGTATTTGATGTGATGACAAAATATGTATTTGGGGGTTTTTTTGGGGAATAATAATTTACAGATATGGCTGGAGTAATAGATCTAGTGAGCAGTGATGATGAAGAGAATCCAGGAACACAGGAAGGAGATAAAGCTCCTTTGGTTGCAGAGCCCCTGGTCTCCTTAACACCAGGTGGAAGTGTTGATGGCAGTGGTGGTGGTGGCAGCAGCAGCAGCCTCTTCCACTCATCTTCTGGAGGTGTAAAGAATGGTAACCCAGAGGGTGGTGGTAATGGCCGGATACCCAAAGGAAAAGGCACAATCAGGGCTGCTGACGATGGCAGTGGTGGCAGCGAGTTGTCACCTCCTCCTGCCCTAATGACCACATCACCCATTGATGGTGGTGGTGGCAGCCAGGATCTGGAACCTGCAAATCCACACTGTGACACTGTGGAGCTTCAACGAGAGCCTCCAAGTGTTCACCCAATAACAGGTCCAGAGACGGAAAGGAAGCTGAGAGAAAACCTTGAAAGGGGAAAATCCTTACTGACAGCTTCAGGATCTCGAGGAGTGAGCACAGGGTCATCTTTTCGTGACCCTGATGTTTGTCGTCATTTTTGGAGGGCAGGTGACTACAATGCACCGGCTCCCAGGCGTCAACGACCTGCTCAAGGTAATAGGGATCGGGGGAGGCTAAAAACTCTCCCTGCCACAAAGGTCCTCAATCCTACAACTTTGATACTTCAGTGTGGTTTCTCAGCTATGTGTTTTGCTTGCATTTCTTCAGAATTTGCATGAGATAACTGCAGCAGACACAGGTTTAGGGTTTACTGTTTACAGTTTTGTTGTGTTCCTGTAGAAATGCTGATCTACATGTATTTGGGCCCTTTTTCCTTCAACCTTGTTAACTCTTTTCATCCTGTGGCAGGGTCAATGGACCATGTTCGGGTTCACCCAAAATTTCTACACTCAAATGCCACTTCCCATAAATGGGCACTTGGAGGTTTTTTGCTTATGGCCCCCTTTTTGTCTTTCGCCTCTTTTCCCCCACACCCATTGTCTTGACATTCAATTTCCACAACAGGAAAAATAAATCCCACCAGGGCTTACAAAATACAAAATTTGTTTTGGTTGTTGGGCAGCAATTGCGGAGTTGTTGGATAATGCTATTGATGAGGTAAAAGAACAGAGTTTTCTTTCTTCCTTCTTTGTACCTCTTTGGCACCTTCCAGCTGAATTTGGTTCAACACAAGAGAATTATGGAATGCATATAAAAAAAATTCTATAACAACACTTGGGTTTTGCTCATAACAAACATATAATATCTTTTTTTTTCATTGTCCAGATCGAAAATGGAGCGACATATGTGAGAGTGGACAAGATTACAAATCCACGTGATGGAAACCCTGCCCTTCTTATTCAAGGTTGGTTGGTTGGGAAGCTTCACAGTATACATTTTCACAGCAAAAGAGTTCACTGTAGTGCCTGTCATGGTCCAGATGTGTACATGGGATTGATTCTTACTTGGGTGAAATTTGGAAGCAATTTCTTTTTCTTTTTTTGGCAACCATAAGAATATGTTGATGCCATTCTGTTGACGGATGTAGAGTGGGTTGGACACTGCAGATGATGGAGGTGGAATGCGACCCGAAGGTATCCGACAATGCATGAGCTTGGGCTATTCCCGGAAAAACACCAATACTACAATTGGTCAATGTAAGTGGGTTTCTTTTTCCTTTGTCTCTTACATTAGCTGGAGGACTAATGATGCAAGGATCTGATCTACTGTACTCAGAAGATACTGATCAAATGTACTCTGAAAATAGTGATAAAATGTTATCAGAAAATACTGATCAAATGTATTCAGGAAAATACTGATCTACTGTATTCAGAAAAGTATGGATCACATGTATTCAAAAGCTAACCAGGCACTCATGTAACAAAATTGGAGACCGCTCAATCAGCTGACTTTCCTTTGCAGATGGGAATGGCTTCAAGACAAGTACAATGAGATTGGGTGCAGATGTCATTGTTTTCACTCGGAACTCAAGTGGCCGGTTTGTCTCAAACATACTTCAAAATGTGTGGTGAAAGAAAGCATAGAGTATCAGAGCCATTAATGAGGATGTATTCAGATGCCACCCACCCAAATTAGAGAAAGTGTCTGTTGTTCTACTCATGTGATTTTATAGACAGTTTGTTTGTGCCAACACAATTGGATCCAATCCTACTCATACCCATGATTTCTCAGACCCTCATAAAAACCTTTCTTTTGTTTGTGTGGTGAAAGTACTGATGTCTGTCTGTTATGTGTAAATTGCTTGCAACAGGGTTGCTACACAAAGTATCGGGCTTCTGTCTTACACATTTCTGCGAAAGGCTGGACACGAAGATATTGTGGTACCCATGGTAAGTATGTTCTGAGATCTGGGGCATTTAGAAGAACTGTGCATCCTTCTTAGTAGCATACCTCTAGACGCTGTGAGGAGATTATGATGCATTGTATGGTTGCATTTGGTCTTTTGGGAAGGTGTGGCTTATTGCTGTTGTTGGGTTTTATCTAAATCCTTTGACTTTGCTCTCCCTCGTCCCTAGTTTCTGAGTTAGACAAAAGGGGTGGTGTGTGCAAACAGCTGGATTATCAACTCTCAGCCAGTGGCAGGGAGCCAACAGTGTTGGTACGTTCAAATATGGATGACTGGCTGAGCAATCTAGCTACACTGATGCGGTGGTCACCTTATGCTACTGAAGTTGAGCTCTTAAAACAGGTCAGTAAAATGGGTGGAAGTGCAAGTAGTAAATTTCTTTCTCTGTTGTTGGAAAGTTTTTCAACAGACTTTTGGATTGGGGTCTCCCCATTGGTTTCCAGTTCTGCAATTTTTTTTGTTTTGAAAAATCCCACAAAAGCACTGGAGAGATTTTGGGTTTCAATAGTCTGTTATTCTCATGCTGCTTCTATTTTTCTATTCTCATGTTATTCTATCTGTGTTTAGCAGTGAAGGATATATATTCTAATGTTTTTTTGATGTTGGGTGTTTTGTATTTCTTCCAGTTTAATGACATTGGATGGCATGGCACAAAGGTAATAGTGTTCAATTTGTGGCTCAACGATGATGGCATTCTCGAACTTGACTTTGACTCCGACGAACATGTAACCCAACTCTTCACCCCATGAACCTTCCAAATCTGCTCAGGATTCCTAGGAACAAACCCCTTTGATTATTCTCTTTCATTGCGGTATCTTGCTCATCATATGCAGGTTTTTTCTTCCTTTTTTGCTGAATTTGAGATTTGATTTCTCGAGATTGAGATTAGAGTTAAAAATTGAAGTTCTTGAGATTGAAATTAGAGGGGCTTGGATCAAGAATTGAAGCTTAGGGTTTAGGGTTTATGGCTGTACTTAAGATCTTACAATATGGTGGTGAATACATCATGGTTGGAGGTTCAGGATATTCAGTTACGTGTGGGAGCAAAAGACAAGCCTGGAAAGCAAGTGAACCTTCCCACACAGCTTACACAAGAGCACATTGTGAACCGTTACCGCCTCTCTCTTCGGGTCTCTGAAACTAATCCCTTTTCTATTAAAAAAAAGGATTGAATTTGTACTGTTGTGTCTTTTTCTTTTTTCCTGGTTACCACATATCAAGACCATGAGTTAGACTCTTGGCTGTGTCTTTATGTCTACCCTTGTGATCTGTGTATCTAAGTTAGTACACACCGATGGTGTTCTGTATAAGATTGTCACTGTGTAAGTCAGAAATGTGCTCTTGAAACACTGCTTATAAAACACTGGTGGACTTTTTTGTATGCATAAAATTGGTGCTTGTGACCCAAAGTTTGATTGTTTTGTAGAAAGCGATTCGGTTTGAAATACTGACACCCATCTCAGATTCATGGAAAACGCAGGCGTATGCCTCGATCTTGTATTTGCAAATGCCACCACAATTTCAAATAATTCTGCGGAATCTGCCAGTGGAGCATCATAGCATAGCTATGGATCTGAAGTTCTGTGAATACATTGTATATAAGCCCCAAATTGGAGGCAATAAGGACCCCGTCAACAAGGAGGTAAAATGGGTCTTAATTCTTCTCTGTTGACACTTTCCACATACAAAACTATAAACTAATGCCGCATTTTTTGCTTGTTGCATTGGTTGCAAGTAGCAGAGAAAGCTATTTTGTTTTGTTTTGTTTTGGGTTTTTTGTTTTTTTGTTTTTTTTTAATTTTAATTTTAATTTTTTTTTTTTTGCTGCTGCAAAAGACAAATCTCTGTAGCAGGAGAATAGAATGAGGGAAAGCAAAGAAATGGCAAACTTTGGTGGGTTTTAATTGAAGATTTTCACTGATTTACAGACGTCTGTAATAACCACCATTGGGTTCACAAAGGAAGCGCCCATGGTCAATGTACATGGTTTCAATGTTTACCACAAAAACCGACTTATCATGGTAAGCAGGAAAAGAAAGGACCATCTTTGGGTGCTGATAACATTCAGTTTAGTATCTGTACATCTGAATCCTGCAACATGTTCTGTGTAAATAATATATACCGAGGGTGGTAATGATTGCTTGTTTTGTACAGCCCTTTTGGAAGGTTTTTCAAGACAACAGCAGTCGGGGCAGAGGTGTCGTGGGTAAGGTTTTTCTCCAGAAACACAATTGATTGATTTGGGGCTTGAGGCTTAGTATATGAAATTCCCAGGACAACCAACCCAATTCAGTCATTGAACTTTTTTGTTTGCCAAAGTACTGTCTTGGCTGCCATCCCTCAATTGTTTGGTTTGTAGACTTTGGTGTTCTTTGGGACTTTTGTGAAGAAGTCTGGGTTCTTATCAGGGACTGGAGGAAGTGGTTTAGGGTTTAGGGTTTAGTGGTTTTATCTTGTACATGAGATAATGTTAGAAATGTTGCATGGGAAGATCTAGGCGTGGATCTAAATCTCAATGGGGGGGATGATGACTTGCATGTGGCAGGTGTGTTGGAGGCTAACTTCATCGAGCCAGCCCATGATAAGCAAGACTTTGAACGCACGACAGTGTTTTTGCGACTTGAAGCTCGCCTCAAGGCTATGACCATTGAGTACTGGTAAGTGTAATTTCTTTTTGTATAAGGGTGACTCAGATTGATCTATGCCATATGATGCTTGCAATATGACAGTGGTCTTAAATCTCTTGATGGTATACTGTTTATGCCTGTTTTTGTATACTTTTCTACACTTACTGTCGGGAGGAAGGTGGTGAAGTCAGTTGGTAGTAGTCATGGTAGTTGTCACTGTAATGAAGGTGATGGTCTGACACTTGGTGAGTGACTCTCATAAGGTTATGATGGCACCCATTGTTGTGTTAGCTTCCAAATTGTTGTTGTGGAGATTTCTCTACCTGTTTTTCATAGATATGCCTAAACCCTAAATGCTGAACCCTCTGGCTGGTTTTTTTTGCAGGAACCTTCATTGTCATCTGATAGGTTACCAATCTTCAGCTGATAAGAGAAATCGCAAGACAGTGCTGCAAGTGGAGATTCCGGTTGCTATTCCTGCTGCTGCGGCTGCCACCTCTTCTCACCCATTGTCATCCAATCTGCCAGTATTGGCAAACCGAAACGAACCACAAACGGTGACCTCATTGTCTCCATCAACTTCTGATTCCAGCAGCCAAGGTGAACAGTTACCTGATCATAGTAGTAGTGTGGCTACAAACCTGAAAAAAATCAATGGAAGTCTCTCTCAACAACAACAACCATGCATGCTAATTGTCCCCGCCTCAGGTGGAACTTTGCAAGCCACTAGCAACAGTGGCAGGGTGAGTAGTAGTAATGGAAGGGTAACAGAAGGTAATAATAATCCCACTACTACAGCAGGGGCAGCAGCTCCTGCCACCCCACCACGGGTTGGAGTTGATGCAGAGATCATAATTCTACAGGATGACGATTGTGTCATCATTGGTGAAGGCACCAAATTTGTATCGACCAAGGTGGAAACTTCCAAGGGATCAGAAGAGCAGAAACCCCTCAGAAGCCAATTGAATGAAGAGGACTCTGTTCAAGAACAGTGTTGTGATGCCCAAAACTCTGGGGAAACTCTTATGGCAACAACAGCAACAGTGAAGCTCGAGCCTGTAGAGGCAGCAGACAATGTTCTCAAGAGAAGTGCATTGGAAAGGCAGAGAAGTTCGGATGTGCTGTTGCCTGCTTTGAAGAAACTTCGAGTTCAAGAAAAGGAGGTGAATACTATTGGCAAGAGAGGCAGTGTAACAGCGGTTCTGATTCCTGATTCAGTAAAGGTGTGTGTCAAATGTGCCTCCTGCTTTCTAAGACTGGCTATCTGCTGAGCAGATGAGTTAGAACACAGGCATGAAATGCAGGTATTCACATAACAATAAACCTCAACATGTGCATGTGTGCCTTGTGGGTTCTTTGGATTTGGGATGTTTTGGATTGGCACTATGAAGAAGAGTTTACCGTCATGATCATTCTTGCAGTTTTGGGGTGTTCTTATGAAGAGGTTTTTTCTCACAAGTGTTTCCTCCTGATTTCCAGCAGATTTGCTTTCTGTCATGTAAAACAGCCTTGATTCTTTTTCAGCCTCTAAAGGTGACAACCCTATTTTCAGGAGTTTTATGACATGATGTTTGTTAGTGTTATTGACTGAAATACTCTTGTGTTACAGGATGTTGCTTCAGGAGGCTGTGAAGGTGAGGTCCCTGGGGTCAGTGGCACTGTGTTGACTGTCCATCGACAAAACACAGCAACCTCAATGACAGGGATTTTGGAACAAAACATTAGCTTACGTGCAAAGTATGGTTTCCCACACAGCACGGTTGTCATCCATTTTCTTACCATTATTAGCAAAGAGTTCTATATACAAAAATGTTACTAAATGTTGTTGAATTTTCTTGGCTGGTAAAACCCAATTCATGAGAGCTCAATTCCCTGACAAAGGGATGTGAGTTATTATTGTCCGGTAACTTCTGACAGAGTCAACAACATTGATTGTTGCAGATGCAAGGAATATGAGAAGCGTGAAAAGGACTGGGAGGAGAAGGTGAGCCATTCTCTCTGTGCTGTGTAGAGTCTAGACCCACCCATCCTGTCAGGGCCCTAAACCTGATTTTGGGTTTGTTTGATTTGGGAGTTTTAACACACAATGTCTATATTCAAAGTGTTATTGCAATGTTTTCTCTGCAATCTCATACACATGCTGTTGCTGATATTACTGCAAAATCTCTGATCATGAAAGTGTTAATTGGATTTTTTTTCCAGGTGGCAGCTTTAGAGAGGGAGTTAGCAGAGCACAAGGTGAAATATTCACTCCTGCAGGAACAAATGAGACTTGTACAAGCAGTCAGAGACAATGAGGATGAGGTAAAAAAAAAGATTTAATCATCTCCCAAATGCAATCTCAAGGTCAGAAAGACTAGCTGAATTTATATTTCTTCCTCTATTTTTATCATATATCAGACGGGTATGGACACAGAGCTCCCTCTCATCACCCAAGCATGTTGTGTAAATCAAAATTAAAAAACACTGTCTTTTGTTCTCCAGACGTGCTGGCTCCATCTGGTTAAGAAATTGCAGTCAACTCTGAGAAATGGGTTGTTTGAAATGGGTGTCAGAGTAGTATATTTGTTCCAGTACTTCAAGTCTAGTATGTTTGGTTTGCTTGGTTCAAGTCTGAACCAGGTTCCACTCACAAGTCCAGAGAGCTTTAATAGACAAATATATTGTTGGGGTATTGTGTGCAGGTAAACACCACTCAAGAGAGATTTACAATGGAAGAAAGAATACCCAAATTGGAGTCTGAAATCAAGGAATGAATACGCAGACAGAGACATAGAGAGAGGGGGGAAAATAAAAAACAGATGAGGAATATTCTTTTGACACAAAATTCCTGTGACCAGTGTGGGTGCATCTTGCTAATGATCAGGTTTTTTTGTGGAACATTTTGTGTGCATATTAGATTTTACCCAATTACTGGACCAAGAATGATATGATGTGCTCTCAGCTTACAGAACAATTTGTGAGTGAGAGAGAGTTAAAAAAATTGTGAACAGCCAGAAAGGCAAAAACTAGAGACATTGAGTTTTTGTTAACCAACAATTTTCTTAACATTTTAGGTGATGAGATTGTAATCTGAAACAGTCAACTCTGTTATCTCTTTGCTTTGAAGTCCAAAACTTGTTGGAGCCTGTCCAGAAGTGAAGGATTGCTGCACCCGTTGTTGATCGAGTGCACATTACTGTTGACACAATTGGCCACTGAATTTCAGGTACATGAAAGGGAATTGACCTCTTTTGTGAATTTATTATCAATCGCATTTTCAGTTTTCTTCTGTCACTGCAGTCATCCTCCAATTTCCGCTCTTCTTCTCTTCTGCTGACTTGCATTTGTTGGTTCAAAGCTTAAATTTGTTTCTGCAAATATTGGGTGAGACTGACAATGGGTATATATATGAGAAAGCAAGTTTTGTAACAGTACCATCAAGGCTCTTGTTCATTCTTTTGTTGTTATAGTTCTTTGTTGGCATTGTAACTGGGTCTAGGCTCCAAATGTGCTTTTGTGCTTTTCTGAGTCAGGATTGTGTTTCACACCTCCAATGTGAAAATTTGCCTTGAAGAACACTCACTTGTTCGAGAGTCCTTCTCGACAACATTTTCAAAAACGCACATCTTGCATTAAAAGTTTCATTGAAAGTTTCATTGAGGTTGAGGCAATTGACAAGTTCTTTTAAGGTGTATGACACAATTTTTTTTTTAATATTTTTTTTTATTAATTTTGTTTCATCATGTACTTCAACACAAATTGAATGATATTGATGTTTTTAAATATATAATAATTTAAAAAAAAAATAATAATCTTGTTTTAAAATATATGAAAACATAAAATGAATGATATTGATGGTTTTAGATATGTGATGATTTAAAATGTTTATTTGTAAAATATTTTAAATATTTTAATTCTTTGATAATAATGATGAGAATCAAAATATAAGACTCCAATAAAAATTGTTCTATTTTTCATTTTTCACAGCTGTACACTTTTTTTAAATTAACATTTGAAAATCTAGCGAAATGAAATAACGAAAACCCTGTAGATCTTTTAAAAAAGGCAAGGATGAAAACCATCCATAAGAAGTACAAGGCAAATAAAAGCACAAAAAACATATCTCAAACAAAAAAACATAACAATCAAGACATCACTAATACACTAATAAAATTAAAAAGATCATAAATAAAAAAAGTGTCATTTGTCACAAATCAACTAACAACGAAGATGCACTTTTATGTCAGGTGAAAGACACAAGTCAACTAGGTGCACTAATTATGATGGGTGGAAGGAGATGAGGAATGCTTTTCAAAGTGCAGCAACATGCTGAAAAATCACAATACTCAGTATGTGACTCCAGACAGTAAAATTTATTGCGAAAAAGTCAAAATGTGCCCAGTTTAACTCAGGAAATTGGTATTTTTGCAGTAAGTTCGGGCAGCTTGCCGTGGCTGGTAAAAGGCACAACAAAGTTGTGTACCTCCAAAAAGGAGTGTAATAAATTGGAGGTGACTGTGGCTCCGTATTTCTGATTGGTCGATCACAATGATTGGTCCAGGTGGTTTGCTATTAGTAGTTCCCACGTATATGCAGTTCCAGTTACAGTTTTATCGGTGGGGTCGCCCAAGAAAAAAAAACAGCTAAACTTAGACATTTAATTTTATTATCCAGAGTGACATATGAGCACCAGTGGAGATGCTCTTACAGCCAATCCTACTACAACTGGGACACAACCATCTTCCCATACTCAAAACCAAAAAATCAAAGTGCGTAAAGCACAGCTAGTGAGGATTCTAAATCTGAAAAGTCCCTCCTCTGAGTTCTATATAGAGTGCCCTCTAAGTTCACTGTGAAGATGACAGCAGCGCTTTACGTAGGGCAAGATGGGTGTGTCTTGGTTTTTAGGGTTTGCAAGTGTGTGTGTGCTCGTTGTTGTACGCGGAAGACAAGTCTGGTGCGCCTGGGGACCAGACGTGAATAGTCGATTGCTCGTCCCTTGCTTGCTCTGCTTGTAAGGCGCTTTCTCTATGAGTAGCAGCAAGGAGCACGTTGCGCGGGAGTCGCTGCAGCAGGAAGACAGGTATGTGAATCAATAGCTTGCTGGTTTTCTTTCTCCCTTTCAATCTTGCGTTTTTCTTCTCCTTCGTTCTTTAATTTTCATGTGTTCATCAGCTCTGAAACAGTCACACACACACACACATGAGAGAGAGAGAGAGAGAGAGAGAGAGAGAGAGATGATGGCGATGTTTGTTAGGGTTTTTAGGGTTTCAGGTGATCAGGTTGGTTTTGTGGTGGTTGGGAGAGAGAGACACGCACACTCACACAAACACACGTGCACAGAGACAGAGAGATGCATGTTGAATGTTTTGGTTGTCGTGTGGAACTTGCAGTGCCGTGGACGACAAAGGTCTTTTGCTGTGCTCCTCCCTCAACATCAAAGCATTACTGGCTACAGCTGCAGCCAATGAGAGTTTACCAGTAGTAGCCCCAGTGCTGCACCATGCTGTGGTCAAATTCTTGAATGCAGATGTGGTGCCATATCCGATTGTGCGAGATCTATGGTTGCACCTCAGTCCAGGCTATGGTGTCCCCTTCCGCCAAGTATTGAAGGGCAGCAGTTTTGTTCTGCAAAGTCCCAAGCCTCGGGAGAGGGTAATAAAAATAATACTACTACTCCCTTTTCCCTTAGCTTGGTTTTCAGTGCAAAGGCTCAACAAGGAGGAGCTTGTGTGCATTGTAAGTCAAAGAGTGGATTGTGTAGGTTTTTTCTCTTCTGCAATCTCTTATGTGCAGGTTTTCTGTTGTTTCCCCAGCCATATGTATCCCTATGCTCCAAAGTATATTTTTTCCCTTTGAAGATTAGTGTGCTGATTGTTCTTTGAGCTCTCCCTGGTTTGGTTCAACATTACAGAGCAAGGAGCTGCAGGAGCGTTTAATCAAGCTGCAAGAAATTGCTGACCAAAAGGCGTATAAGGAACTTGTAAAGGACATCACGCGGCATGATCATGATGAGGAAAGAGTATACTTTTCATCTTACAGGGAACAACTAGGGTTTGGTGAGTTTGAATCTCACTTTTCTGATCTGTTGAATCAGTCTTATCTCTGTTGTCTGATTTAGCAAACCCATCAAAATCTGTATCTATACACAGCTACCACCCACACACAATGCCTTACCACCACTTGCTCTGCACAGTTGGGTGGTGTTGCACATTTTCTGCAACAATTTCACCATTTTGGCCAGAATTAAGAAAATAGATCAGCAACTTGCCTGGTAGATCAGTAGCGAGTTCAGAAATGCTGTCTGTCAATTTCTCTCTTTTTTTGGGGTACATTTGTTGTGATTATATTGTTGATTTGGTGGAATTGTCTTTGCAGGTTTGCATGTTGTGTTGATTATGTTTACTGGGTATATTTTTGGGTACACGATCTTCCGGTCGCAGTTTCAGAATTCTCCAGCTTTGGTGAGTGTTTTTTTTCCCCAGAAAAGTTCCTCATTATCTGCCTGATGACTCAACTGCAAAGTTTCTAGGGTTTGTCTGGAAAACTCTGCATGTTGTGTGTTGCATGTTTCACTGGTCTTAGATAATCTTTCTTTGTCAATTGTACATGACTCTTGTACTACCTTAGAGACCTGAGGCTTATGTGGGGTCTGGCTCATTGTCAATTTTTTCTTTTACCATTAGACTTTTGTTTTGGGGATGCAGCATGCTGCAGGTGGTGCACTTGGTCTTGTTGCTGGCATGTTTTTGGAGACAATTCTTTTCATCACCCGTTCATCAATTGTGGAGAAGAATGCAAAAGCTAAGGCCAGATCAAAACACAGGAAGAAACCTGTGTCTGTGCCAGTACAGGAGGTGCCTGCTGAAGATATCAGCTCCTTTGATGTTCAAACAGACTCTGGGCCTTCTTCTTTGGGTGTCAGAAAGCGTCATGTGCAAACAACTGTAACATCAGATTAGGCTGTTGTGACAAATTGAGCAGTGATCCAAATCACCAAGAATTCTCCCTTTTCGGGTTGATGCAGGTCTAGTGGCATGGACTTGTTAATAAATCTTGCAGATCATGACCCTGGAAAGAAGTTCTGAAATGAGTACATTCAGACAGTACCTAGTGAATGTTACTGCAGTCAAAAAGTGTCCAAGATAGACCACAAACCCAATACTGCAGAGTAGAGGTATCCATATCCCCATGCTGGATTTTGACTAATTCCAATCCTTGCTGCTACAAAACCCAACATGACCAGACAAAACATTTTTACTGACTACTAGTAGTTCTCTTGGTACTGGAATCCAGATAAGATCCTCAATCCTCATAACAACTCTACAATTGCTGCGTCTTGTAAGTAAACTGTGCTTCAATTTCCAACATCTGCTACCATGGTCCATCTTGACATGAATAAGCATTTCTCCAAAATAGAGCACAATCCCTCAACTTTTCTACTTTCCTCTCTGACTTGTAGCCAAATTAAGCTAAGTCCTCTTGTGGATGATCGCCAACCCACCTATCTCACAAATTTGGAAAAAAACACGCACTGAAAACAAGCCTCCTTTTAAGCCCAGCAAACTTGAAGACACAGAGCCTAGTGCAAAAACACCTTCCTAAAAACAATGTAAAGCTGACACAGGTACTTAAGTTTCCCAATTGACTTTGGAGTTGCCTTTGTGTGTGATGTAACTTGTATGCTCTGCCCATAAGCTCTGACTACTATACAAATAGATTTAGAAATTCTGTTAAAGGAAGGAATGAAGATTTTTTGTCTTATACACCCTACTGACATTTTGATTGCTTTTGCATCTATCTCTGCAACAGGCTCGTCTTCTGTTGTTCCTCCTTTGTGCAACACACAGGAAGTCAATCAAGATCATCAATGAATCCTGACATCAGCCAGTCCTGAGCATGCAAAAATCACCAGAACTAGATAGACAATCATCATCTCACCATCATTTTTTTTTGTTATTGTTGTTGCACATATCATTAGAGTTGCAACTTTTTCCTTTGTTCAAGGTTTTAGGGTTTCGGGTCAATACAAAGTATCCATTTCAATGTCACACATTCTTTCTTTTGGCCCAATTGTTGAGTTTGGACCCAATTATTTGTGATGTCAAAAGAAAATGAAATTGGGTCTATTGGGTCTATTGGGTCTATTGGGTCCATGCTCCAAATTCCTCATGATTCAACAAGATTACTATTCCTAACCCAATTTACATCCCATTTATCTTCAATTCAATTCAATTCAATTCAAGTTGTATCCAATGTCATTCAATATTTTCATTTGAATGGAATTTAATTTTCACAAAATCAATTCATTTTTTTCCATCAATTGATCGTCATTGGGAGTGTGTTGTAATGTGGAGCCCAAGCATATGTGTGTGTTTTCCAATGTGAGGATAGATTTCACAAATAAAATGAAAATTTGAAATAACTCATTTTCCCATTTGATAAATCCCAAACTTGCCAAGCCATGTTTTTCCTCTAACTAAAGTAAATAAGAAATCATTGTTAATTGTTTTCACACCAAGAAACAAAAATTTATTTCACAAAACAAAATGCCCACCCGCCATTACATAAAAGGTTTTCAAGTGTGCCATACTTCACAATATGGGTAGCAAACTTTTTTTTTGGTGAATGTTTTTGCACAAATGTGAAAAATAGAAATGAAAAGAGAATATTATGTTGCATATTTGGTGAAAAAATCATCACATTTTGAAGGAAAAAAATTGAATTTTTTGGTCACATTTCCTTTTGGTTTTGATTTGGTAGCAATTTTTATTTGTATGTTCTTAATGTTTAGATGGATTCTTAAAAACTATTGTCATTTAACATGGTGCCCTTTTGGGATGCACAAAATTGACACAATATCCAAATTTATTTATTTATAAATGATGTATAGTGTGCCTATTCAATAGTTTGTAAATAAATTAGTGTTTAATTTTAAGCAATTGGGTTCATAAAGACTTACTCTAATTCTTTTAGTATAGTAAACAAGTCGCATGTGACAATAATTGTAAATGACAATAAATTTTAGATGAAAAAAATTTCAACAAAATACGATTTCATCTTTTAGCCAATCATATACGTATTGTTATTTCTAATTAGGATGTGATTTTTTTAATGAAAAATGAGAACAAATGATGTGTCATCTCATGTCTTAATTTTTAATAATTATAAATAAATTTATTATAATTTTAAAAATAATTTAAAATGTTTAATTTTATGCTTGGATAGTTTTAGATTGTGACACATAATGCAAATGAAAATTGATCATGTGGCACATTAATTGAATTTGTTCAAAATAAATTTAAATCAATATGTAAGTATGTAAACCTATGTGAATAAGGAGGTAGATACCTATGTACTCACCTAGGCTTATTTACTTGCATAAATAAATAAGCATGTAAGTAAGATCTACATATTCATTTACTTTAGCTAAACACCTATTTAGATAGGACCTACTACTTAAGACCTACTTAGGTAGGTAGATAGGTAGGTTAGGGAGGTAAAGAAGTTAGGCATAGGTACATGAATATTCTTATTTTATTTTGAATCGAGTTTTATTTTTATTGGTTCATCCCATGTGCCCATATTTTTATCCTCATTTTAATTTTTGTAAATTATATAATTAACCAATTAATTATATATTATTATTAAATGTATTAGTTAGATAACCAGTAATAAATATTAAAATTTAATTAGAAATTAACTGAAATATTAACTATTATTTATAAATTTTAAGTAGTAAATTTTAAGACTCTAATAATATAAATAGTAGCAAGCCTAGGCTAACTATTTTATTATAACTATTCATTTTTTCATTTTTTATAGTTAATAATCATATATATATAACCATAATAATAACATTAATTGAATTTATTATTGTAGCTAGTTGGTAGCCAAGGCTAGGCATTTTATTTTTGATAATTTTTTTTTAATATGTATATTTTTCCTTTGAAAATAATTTCTTCATTTATATAATAATTGACTAGATTTCATTACCAACTATTATATAATAATAATAATAATAATAATGTTAGTAAATGCTCCTATGCTATAAAATAAGATTCTCACTTTATCCATTTTTTCTGCAATGGATTTTGTCTGGAAAGTCAATGGCATTATGGGTGGCTTTTTTTTAAAATATTAATTTCTTAAAAAAATCCGATTTGAATCAAAAGGTTTTAAAAACCAGAAAACAACAAAAACCATAAGAAAAAACACTCATATTAAATTTTTTCTTAATTTTTAAAAGGAAAAAGGTTCCCAAAAAATAAAATTTAAAAGTTGAGAGAATCAAGTTATCCTTAAAGTCTAATCCCCAGTCCCATACCCTGTCACATCCTCTATCTCAGTTTCATCCCCTAGTTTCGGTGAGGAACTGATGTTTTTCATCCTCGAGGGAAACCTAACTATTTGATAATAATAATAAGTTGGGACGATTGATAACGCATATCTGAGTAAGTGATGAAAGCGGTAAGGTTTCGTCTTTTGATGACAATTGTTCATCCATGAAGGCATTACTTGGCGCGGGGGTGGGGGAGGGGTTGTGAACTAGGCTAGATCTGCCTTTTTTCTAAATTAAGGAGATTTTCCGGAATCTACGGTTTTAGTGCAAATCTTCGGGTTGAGGACCGAGATCACGCGTTGCTGCTGCTATTGCTGCTGCCGTGTTTGTTGCTGTTGTGGGACGGGATATGCCGTCGTGTTTGCTGTTTTCCACTGCGGATTTGAGCTATGAATTGGCGACTTGAAGTAGCAGAGATGTGCGGAACTGGAGCTTTTGTCGATGTTTTCAAATTTGGCGCAAATCCGAGAAGAAACGGATCAGAAAAGCGACGGAGACTGGTTTTTCCGTAGCGGTAGTAAGCTATCAAGATGTCGTCGTGGTTTGTGTTCTGATGTTTCTGAGGAAAGGAGTGAAAGGCAGAGAGGGCGGAGAGAAGAAAGCGGCGAAAGAAGGGGACAAGAATTGGAAAAAATTACAAAACAAAACAAGCAAACAAACAAAAACGGGAGGAGAATCGGAGAAGAGGACAGGATATGGAAGATATAGTGGAAGAGGAGTTGCAGCTGGACGGGGCACAAGTCAGAGCAACGCTTAGAAATACGGGAGTATTGCAATGGCATGGAGCCACGAAGCAAGGGAGTCTGGTGGTTCAAGACGATCTTATCGGCATCAAGGGAGGAGGAGAACTGTGCATCATCTTGCACACTTTCTGCATGTCGTCGTCCTCCTCCTTCAAGAGACCGATCTGTGGAGGAGCCGCTGCCGCGATTCCGAAGCGCAAACGCAAGGACATGCGCTTGAGCTTCGCTAACGAAGCCTCTCGACAGATGTGGTACGAAACGATCCAGCGCTTCCTCGACGAAGCAGGTAATTGTTCTATTATGCGGCATTCCTTCATTCTGTCTGTCTGTCTTTCTTTATGCGCAAAACCGAGTAATAACACTAGAAGCAGAAGGAAAAACACTCCCTGATGATCCAAGATGAATCCTGGAAGCCTTGTAGTTCTGAAGATTGTCGTCATTGCCTCGGAACACGGCGCATTGTGCGCATCGTCGGCACCTTTGAAAGAAGCTCTTTAGAAAGGAAACAGTAGAGAGTAGTAGTACCTGATTCTTTTTTCCTACAGCAATGTGTGTGTGTGTGTGACAAAAGGCTGTTGTTGGAGATCGTGTGACACAGGCCGGCCCAAGAAACTGATGGTGATTGTGAATCCTTTTGGAGGAGAAGGAGCTGGAAAAAAACTTTTCCTGCAGATTGTGGAGCCACTTCTACTAGCAGCAAAAATTTCCTTCACAATGAAAGGTGGACTAAATCCTTCTCAAGATCTCATCTTCATCTCTTCTCTTCTCATTTTGTTTCTCATTTCCTCAAGTTATTAGCATCATCTTACTGACTTTAGGAAGAGGCCTGGTCAACAATCTTGAAGCTGTGAGAACTGTCTTGTTTAAGAGTCTTGGAGTCTTGTAGTCTTCTTAGCATCAACTGTGGAATGGTTGGGTAGTGCAACCTTGTGTCAGAGAATAAGAGGTGCTACATGAGCACTAGTTATACTACTGTTATTGTTTTTTGTGTTGAATTTTTTTCACACATACAGAGACGATGTTCAACAGTCATGCCAAAGACTTGGCCAAGTCATTGGATCTTTCTCAATTTGATGGGATTGTGTGTGTGAGCGGGGATGGAGTGCTAGTGGAGGTAAAAAAAACTGATCTCAAATCAAACCCTAAAAGAACACCCCTAATTATGGTGAGAAAAATCACTATTTTGCTTAAACCACAACTTGAATAGCTGCCTCCTTGATTCTGAGATGATTCAAGATGGAGAACTCAACCCAAATAAGAATTTGAAGATGTTATGAAAGAAGACATAGTTCTGTCTATAAATTGTACAGCCGTAGGTTGAGATTCTGGTGGAATTATGTAAACAAAGAAAACCTTTGCATGTGAATATCAAGAAACCAACTTGGATGACACTCCATTGCTCATGTCATGCTCCATTAGAGTCCTCCTGGTTTCATTGCAGCATTTGAATCCTATGTATAGCTCTCAATGGTCAACACTTAAATTTAACCTGATCGTACACTAAACACCCTATTGACCAGCTTCGTTTAGGACTGGTGGGCAATTACAGATGAAGACATGAGGATTCACATGAAGATTCATCAAATTAGTGTTACCAAAATATTGACATTCTTCTGTTCTGATCACTGAGTGGTTTGTGATGCACAGGTCTTAAATGGCCTGCTGGAAAGAGTTGACTGGAAGCATGCCATCAGAAAACCCCTAGGCATCATACCAGCTGGTACACTCATCGTTGCTAAGAGTGATTACTAGAGGCTAGCACTAATCTATCCCCATTACAACCTATGGTAGAGGTTGTCTCCAAGTGTAGATTTTTTCATCATGATCTTCATTCAGGGCATTAATGTGGTTCATCTCAGTTGGCTGTATGGTTATGAACTGTACCCTATCCTCATGTCCATAAGGTTTTGCATTTGGTCTTCTTCTGTTTCCCACCGTCATCATGTGTGAAATGTGTTTTTTTGTCAGCTCTTTGGCTAATCAGCAGGTTAGAATTCTTGCAAGCAGGAACTGGCAATGGGATGGCAAAGTCATTGCTTCATCATGCTGGTGAATTTTTTGATGTTGCAAGTGCAACATTTCTCATTATCCGAGGTACTTCTTCAAGATACTGAAATAAAATGAGCAGCAATCCACATAGAGCAGGAATTTAGCATTCATGGATCTGTTATAACTCAGGTGTGCATTTAATAGGTGTCTCTTATAGTTTACAAACTTAAGGCAAATGCTCACATATCTATCTACATTTACCTCCAAAGCTGGCTCTACATAGATATTTGCTAGTCTCCAGACAGAACAAAAATCTCCACTCCAGAAAAGCATGTGAGACCAAAAGAGATAACATGATATTGAATAATGTATTTCATGTGCTTTGAGTGGCAGGGCACAAGCAAGCACTGGATGTTGCCACAGTGGCACAAGGCCAAGTCAGGGTTCACAGCATCCTGATGCTTTCATGGGGTATGTGTGTTGTTATGTATTTGGTGGCAAATGGGGTTGAGGTTTTAAGATATAAGGCTACTTCATGTTCTACTTAGCATTTTATGCATAATATGTTCATGGGAATGGACCATCCAAGCACAATTGCACAGATCTTGATCCTCCAGTGTGTCATCATTGCTGTGTCCCAAGTGTTGCTGATCTGCTTATTTCTTCACGGCCTGGGGATTGCATCACTGTGTGTGCTCAAACAGTGTTCATCTTTCACTGTACTATTTTGGATGATATTGACATTGGCAGGCCAACACCAAATTGCAACAGTCACAAGGCCTGATGTGATAGTTGTTTGGACAAGGCATTCTAAATTCTACATCTTATGGTCAAGAAACTAGCTGCATTTCTTTCAGACACAATGAGAAGTCATGGCATCAAAGCTAGTGAGTCCTGATCTGTTTTCCTCTTGTTGGCCATACCATGTCTAATAGTAAATTCTTAGCAAGGTGTACTTGTGGAGGTGACAGGACTTGTGGCAGATGTGGACTTTGAGTCAGAAAAGTATCGTTGGATGGGTAGATTCCGCTTTGATTTTCAGGTATCCAAACTGGTCTTGCTAATAATCGCTCTTAAACTACATACATTCATGTTGTCCATTCTTGTAAGTTAATAAATTTAATAAATCTCAGGCAGAGCAGGGAGTTAATTTTGGGTAAGATACATGCATACCTGTCTCTGATCCAATTTTTTGTCTTTTCTTGTGTGTCTGTAGTGCAATTATGGGCCTTTGCAACTGTAATTTTGACAACAGTATCCCAATACCAGGAAACCAAGACTAAATGCTTAGTGTATGTGTACATTTTGTCTCCACTCCAATTCTTTGCAGACTTTAATCAGGATTGTGAATTTGAGACGTTACAATGGCAGCTTCTCCTACCTTCCAGCTGAATACTTGGGAGGAACCGGGGGTCCGTATAGCAGTGAGTTAGAAGTGAACAAATTGATACAAAACAATGAGGCAGATAGTGCCAGATCATGGCGAAAAGGTTACTCAGGGCCTTTGCAATCCCATCCCAGCTCAGACTGGCGATCTATGGATGGAGTTTTTGTCCTTGTCTGGCTTAATAATGTACCTTTTGCTGGTGAAACTGCTATGCCAGCTCCTTTGGCTAAGGTACTTTACTTGCTTTGGCCCAACATCTCAAGACCACATTGAATTAGGTCCAGATATTTGCATAGTATCTTTGCATATTGTGTCGGCAGAAGGGTAGTGACTATTTCTTTTGGCCAGGACCAAGGGCCATCAAGCTCTAGGGTGATATGGCAACCTGTAGTTGGATAAAGTGACATGACTTGTTTGCAACATGCTTCAATGTGCATATGATGCTTGCAAGGTTTTCAATGTGCATAAGTTCCCAAATGGTATCTAATGAGAAACTTGTATGGTACTTGCTGTTCATTACAATGCAGTTTTCGGATGGGTGCTTGGACTTGGTTGTGTTGAGAGACTGTTCTCGATGGGAACTTTTTGGTCTTCTCTTCAAGCTCCAAGATGGGTCCCACATTAAATCAAAGTCTGTTGAATACTTAAAGGTAGCCCTGTGTTCATAATCCTACTAGTATTGATTCACATGCCAGAACGCCACGGAAAGCAGTCCCATGTATGAACCTGAAGTTTCAAATTATGGTCCTCAACCTAAAATGGATATTCAACTCTAACTGTTCATTTCTGGCACCTGATCCACCAAAGGTTTGCCTGCTCTCGTTTGAAATTGTGGTGTCTCTGATGCAGAACCTGCCCTATTTCTGACTCTTTTTGGGTGCTGGGCATGGGGGGTGGGGGGATTGTCATAAGGTGAAGGCTTTTCGATTGTCTCCAGGTGGGCAATGTGCAAGTGAAAAACAAGGGGGTTATGTGGATCTAGATGGGGAGGTTCTTGCTCGAGGGCAAGGTTCACATGGTGATGCCAGCAATGATCCAATGGTGTATGGGCCAACAATTGAAGTATCCATACAACAAGGATTAGCCACACTTTTCTGCCCTTCATAACCACTTGTTTCAAATAACCCCTACCAATCCTGTAGAATTGATCACACGGTTCTCTTGTCTTTTATGTCTTCTGGGCACATAAGCAACTGTGTGGTTTCCAAGGTTTCTCTAAATTCCCAGGGGTGCTCCTGGAACCTTCCCAAATGTACAAGCATGTGTTGGAGTATTCATAAAAATGATGCCAAAAAGGGGAGCTGCATTTGTCATCCAAACAAAGATGGCAGAGTGTATACCAATCAGGTCTGTGCCATCAGAAGCTCTTCAGAAACTTGTCTTGGTTTCGTAGCTTGAGTTTTCCCTTCGATTAGTATAAGGATTGTCAGTCTTGAGATAATCCATAAAAATCTTAGATTATTGTTCCACTGTAAGGATGAGTAGTAACTAGTAACTGAAGGCAGTGGTTTGCACTAATGGCAGGATCATTCAAACTACTTGTCAAGTGATTTCAACAGCTAAAATGTCACTTATACTAGCTGTTGTATGAGTTGGTTGTTGATTGATAAAAGGGAAATCAATGAGCACGGTGGGATTGTTCTCTCAACATCACCATGTGATTCATCCCTGTCAATTAATAATGTCTTTTCCCACTTCATCAGTCACCAGAATTAATTTAATGTTTTGCAAGTTAGAAGCCGATTTTGCTACACTACTCTGTGAATTCCTGTACCTTTCTTTGTAGCCTCTTGGGTTTATACACAGAGTCTATACATCTTATGTAGCACAGATAGTCTAGCACACCTATTCCACACCATATGCTATAACTTCACATATGCATTGGGTTGTACTTCAACTGATCAGCCTTGTATTTTGTGATTGTATTATAGTCTGGTGGGGTTTTGAAGAGCATATCAAGATGCTAAGAAGCCAAAGGCCCTCCGCCACCAAGCTAGACAAGGTAACTTTGAAGCAAAATCTATTGTTTTTTGTGAACAAAGATCCTTTTCCCCTTCTTTTTAGCATAACCTTGGGAACATGTGCCAGTCATAATACTTTGAATTCAGATAATGTCCTAAACAATGAAAGTAGATTATATTGATCTGTGGGATTGTTTTTTGAGGGGGGGATTTTGGGCATTGTGGGAACCTCAAAGAAAAAAGGAAATATTTTTTCTCAAATTCCCTGTTTTTTGAGGGGAAAAAAATGCCAATTTTTTGAGGAAAAAATTCCTTTGGGGGCAAAAACTTTGCCACATTTTCAGTAAGTTTTTAGTTGGGTGGTTTTTTTTCGCCATTTTTTCTTTTGTTTCGATGATATTTTAGAAACCTATTGCTAGTTAATGCTGAAATCTTTTTTGGAATGCTTGCTTGTTTATGATGCAAGGTCAGAATTTTTTTAATTTTTTTTAAAAAACATTGATAACAACATGAAAATAAATTAATACTGCTTTAAAGTCTTTGTATTTCCAAAAAAAAAAAAAAGTACTTTATTATAGACATAAAGTGCATGGGAAATTCCAAGACATAGTCATTGATTGAACAAGAGTTGCAAATTGTTTTTGGGTTAAATATATGTATACACATTACATATATATTCATTGTAGACTACTTTATTCAGTAAGTGATCAAGGCTTTTTGTTGTTTATATAATTCTTCTATTTTGTGATATAAAAAACTTTGTAAATTTTTTTCCATGAAATTCCCAATTCTTTTGTGGAGAAAGCAACAAAAATTTTCACCAAAAAAAATTGTTGTATGTGTCATGCTATTAGGTCATGAAGAACTTCAAAATGCATCCAGGTCATCCTCTTGAGCATCTCGAGCCATTGCCTTGGCTTCCATCAACAGATCCGTTGGTATCTAATGGATGAGATAGTATATTCCATTAAGCCACCTCAAAGACTCATCGATTATTGCAATAATAATAATACAAAATAAAATATGGTAGATGTGACCTAATACTCTAATTATTTCAATACTTGAAAGGAAGGGAAATATTTGATTGGAAGAAGTAACCATCTTCATATTGGCACATTGCTTGATAAGGTCATGTAATGTGCTATGGCAAACATGTTTCAGTTGAAAACACAAAACTTCTTTAGGAGCTTGATGGTACGTTGAAAATGATATTGTTAACATTTCAACTTGGGGCAAAAAAAATTACGGCACATTGTTGTTATTGTTATGAACAACAATTATATGAAGTTTGAATTATCCTTTGGAGTTCATAAATGACCCTTCTTAGGTCCCCATTCAAAAAAACATTCATTGGATAATAAATTTAGCCATCAGCCCCATTAAGCTTGAAGTGGTTACAATGAACTAGTAGTTATGGTGGCATGAAATTGATGAAATCAAAATGTAATCCAATTTGGGTTGTAACTATTATAACTCTTAATGGCTACAAATATACACTTTGGGAAGTTGAATTTTTTTATAGATAGTGTGACAATTTTTATTTTTATTTTTTTGAAGCTGACAAATTACTTAAAGCAACAAAATGGAAGGTTAGGATATTGCTTCTTATTAGTGTTAAGAAAAAGGGGTTGAAAAAGCAATTGAAAAAATAGGGTTTTAAGTAGAGAACAAATTACCCGTTGGTGTTCACGGTTCGACTCGTCACAAACCCAACTCATTTCAAGCTCAAAGGACTTATCTTTGGCCTCATCATGGACTCCATAAATGCTGCAATCATGAAATTTTTCATTTGGGTATTCAACTTGAACCCCGAGGTCTAGTTTTAACTGAAAATATTAATTGACCTTAAATTAATTAAGAATAATATAAAAAATGACACCAAGTTTGTCATCTCAGTTTGATTGCATATTGCATATTTATCCTTCCTTAAAATTCATCCACTAATTCCTTGTGGGTCTAGATATCTTTCAAACTCGAAAATAGTGCAATACATTTGGTGTTAAGAAATTCCATTCTCATTTTGAAGTTGAGAACCATGCATTTGACAAGTTACTACAACCACAATTTTCATGTTCCATTGCACTTCTTCAATCAAGTTGCCCTTCAATTTGTGGTAGTGAATATAAACATATATAATTGTGCACTCTTTTGTTTATAAAGAAAAGAAAGTTCACACAATAGCATCCCCAATCAACTTACAATGCAATTTAACCCTAGACTCAATCTTAACATTAAAATCACAAACCCAAATAAAAGAATTCATGATTGCATTTTTTTAATATGACTTCATTTCAGTTTCCCTTGAGCTTTTGTTGGGTGATGAAAAGAAGAGTTGGGAGCACAACCAACATTTTAGCAACGGCCATAACACCTTCACGACATGTCATTTGTGCAAGCCTTAACTTCTCAATTTCACTAAAAAATATCTCAAATCCACTCTTTTAACCACATGTTCCATAGACATCACTTGTTAGCTTTTTTTCAAAATAATTTTTATTTATCAAACATGAAATTTGAATCAATAAAAAATTAATGCATTAATTATTGGCCTATATTATGTGTGTGTGTGTGTGTGTTGTGAATAAGTATTACGTTTTTGCAGCTTGACGTCCTTTGCCAATTGCTGCACCATAATATCGCTACATTCACATTCCAAATGGCCATCTTCCAATGAAATTGAACTAATTATTATGTCTTGAGCTTTTTTAAAGTTTCTCTCTAAAGTTGATGAAGCATGTTGGCAAAGTGGAAGAATGCAAGCAAAATTATTAAAAGACTACAAGAACAAAAGATGGTTGATAAAAAAAAATCAACATTACATAAGCAACACCCGAAGGGTCAATCGTGTAAAGTTGAGGCCCATCCGTGTCATAACCACCTATGATTGATGACGAACCAAATGGTCTACATCCATGGACAAAACTTTACACTTTCAAGTTGCCAAACCATACAAATTCCAAATTGCTCTAAGAAATCATGATGACATCCAAATACAGTAGTCCACATCCAATTAATGTGAGCTTACATTTTGTGCCTATCACATGCAAAGTCATTTGAAATGGCACCATTTTTGGGTTCATCAACAATATTTGTGGTTGAGGGTGAAGAGAGAACCTAAGCCACCAATAGAGTGTGCAAAGATGAGAATAGTGAGCTACACGATTGCTTAGCTCCTTGATAGGCACATCCTCACCATAGAAGCTGACAAAAACATCCACAAATATTCCCATCCAAGGCATTTTCACCATGAGAAACTCCATTTGGAAATTCAACTAGTTTCAAAATTGAACTAGAATGTCAATCACATTGCAATGATCGATCAACAATGTGTATGAAACCATTTATATAACCACATGGCATTAATTCATGTCAAAATTTTGAAGAACCCAAGCAAGTCATGGTGAAGTGGTGACCAACTTTTTGTGTGACCATTTTATCTGCAGATGTATGGTAATCTCTTGGCACCCAACACTTCATTTTTGAGTGCATGTTACTATGTTATGTGTAGGGTAAGGACCTCAGATGGCCTCATTCTCAGTCACATACCTGGCATAAAGAACGGGTAGAATTTTTCTTTTATAAATCAACAACCCCGATTTATGTGAGGTGAGAGAGAATGGCACCTTAGATGCAAGGTTCCTCATTTTTTACCTTACACACAAGGTTTTTATGAGACCCTTGCATGTTGTAAGGTGCCATCCTCTATGCCATTTTATGCCATCCTCTGTTGAGGGAGAGATTTTACTGTGTAAGGCACACTCCACATACACGGGCAAAATTCTACCAGTTCCTAATATCAACTAGTAAGATATATGGGCAAAATCTTACCAGTTCCTAATCTCAACTAATAAGATAGATTGACTGAGAACTACAACCCCAGATGAAAATGGCACTTTAGACCCTTGGCTCAAAATCAAAGAAATAAAACAAGTCCAAGATGACCTGAGATAGTTTGCAGCCTCTGTCCTCGCTCGGGTAACAATTTGTCTTCCATCTGCAGCTAAGCCTGCCAAGGCCTGCATTCATCAAAGCATATATTAATCCTGACTTAATTAATTTTCCTTTTTCATTTGCAGGTACTTTACAATAGCTTAATGCCCTCTGGACCTACCCTTTCCATATACCAAATTTGCATTTACTATTATGTGATGAAATCATGACATTGGATTCAATAACAAATTGTGTTACTAATCACCATTCCAGCACGGCGATTGATTGCATGGATTCTGCGGTTAGAACCCTCCAAGAGCATTTTTGAACTTATGAGCTTCTCCACACCCTGTGGCTATCACAAAATTCATGACCCATAAATCTGCATTTGAATTGTGCCCAAACACACTACATACTCGATAAAACCAAATATCAAATAATGAAAATAAAATTACTTGTTTGTTGAAACAAACTGCTGAACTTGACGAATTTCAGCTTCTACTTATTTGATGTTGAGATTCCAGCCAAAGATCAAACAAAGGTTCAGAAAAAATAGTCACCAAAACCACACCATCTTTGCATCTGACCCCAACCACTGTTCTGCCCACCCCTCCCCATTTTTCGCCTTGTAAGCTCCATCTAGATTGACAGAAACCCTACATTCTACTACCCATAATAATATTAATGCTCAAACATATCATGTGGGAAGAAGAGGCATGCTGCAAATTCATACTGTAAAATTCATACTCCTCATCATCATACGAATGTTCTGGAAATCTAGGATTTGGGTCATGTTGCAAATTCCCACAGAAAGACTGTAGAATTCCCAATCCTCATCATGATACATATGTTCTGGAAAATTCTAGGACTTGGGTTGTCCCTATCTAGTATGAGCAAGAAAATACTCAATCAAATGTCTTACACATTGGGATGGGTTTAGGGTTGCACAAGCACCCGCTGTTGTCAACTGCTTTTGTGGCATACTCAATTTGAAAAACACGTCCATCAGGTGAGAATGTTGTCACTGATAAATCATACTGTTCCATAGAGATTACAACATAGAGATTGATTTGTTACAGACTTTCAAGTCTCTTGATGCAATTTAATTACAATCCATAATAATCCATAATAGGAATCCAGGACTGGAGCAAGAAACCCATTTCTTCTGCTTTAGGGCATCTCTAGATACTGAGAAGAAGCTC